>Ga0256829_1000209_pt1 | contig 70655 bp, 70 predicted proteins | sample 131447metaG_FD_185979 | JGI IMG/M metagenome (GOLD analysis project Ga0256829, IMG submission 185979) | Hydrothermal vent microbial communities from Lau Basin, Pacific Ocean - 131-447 | ecosystem: Environmental > Aquatic > Marine > Hydrothermal vents | place: Pacific Ocean: Lau Basin | collected...
GGAGCGCTGGACGCACCCAGTGCAAAATTGGAATCTGACACTGTCTCAGTTATCGATTCACTTCGAGGGGCGGCTAGACGCTCATATTGACTTGTGACTGGCTGACACAGAATTTTGAACGCCCTCACGTTGACTGGCCGAGTTACCCATGAAAAGTAGACATCTCACGAGTGAGGCAGTAGCCTCTTGATCTGCTAGGAACTATTTTAAATTGCTGTAAGCCCCTCTAAATTCTGCTTTCTCACCCTTCACCTGAACATCTCTCGCTGATTGCTGTCGACCCCCTACGGCGTTATTTAACGCGCCAGGTTTATCGATTGGTTAAACAGGGGAGGTGACATGAATAACTCTGAGTCTGAAGATCAACTGACGTTGCGTATCGGTCAGGAGAGGCTGATCATTCAGCGTAGATACGAAGTGATCAGTATCGCTAATGACTTTGTGATTGCTCTTTGGTTTTTGGTAGGCAGCATTCTGTTCCTGTTTCCTCAATTTGAGCATGCGGCGATCTGGTTGTTTATTCTCGGGAGTTTTCAGTTTCTGATTCGTCCGTCGATCCGGCTGGTCAGGCATATTCATCTCAGAAAAGAACCTCGGGACGGCTGGGATTGCTGAAGGTAGAGCGAATGCCACCAAGGATATGGTTGAGTGTTCGGGTGAAAAGCAAAGAGTCTGCGCTTAAAGACTCTCCGCTTAAGAGCGTTTAGGATTGAGCTACTGTTATCAGGAGTGCTTTAAATGGACATCTGTGAAACTCTGGGTATTGATATCCCCATTATTCAGGCCCCGATGGCGGGCGTTCAGAATTGGGAGCTGGCTCTCGCTGTTTCAGAAGCGGGCGGGCTGGGCTCTATCCCGTGCGGTATGTTGTCGGTCGACCAGATCGTGTCTGAGGTAGAGAGTTTTACCGCGCGCTCCACGAAACCTTACAACCTGAATTTCTTCTGTCATGAGATGCCGGGCGTTGATGAGTCTGCGCTAAGTGCCTGGAAGAAAACCTTGGCTACCTACTATGACGAGTTTGACGTGTCGCCTTCAGAAGGTATGTCAGGCCTTCGTTTGCCGTTTGACGATAAGGTCGCGGATGCGCTTGAGAGTTTTAAGCCGCCTGTCGTCAGTTTTCATTTTGGTCTTCCGTCGCCTGAGTTGCTTGATCGAGTGAAATCCTGGGGTTCGGTTGTTCTCTCGACCGCAACAACCATTGAAGAGGGTGTCTGGCTTCAGGCGAATGGCACCGATGCTGTGATTGCCCAAGGGGTTGAGGCTGGCGGTCACCGAGGGATGTTTCTTACCGACGATGCTGACTCTCAGTTGCCCTTGGCAGAGTTGCTCTCGGGGCTCGTCGCTGAATTGTCTATCCCTGTGATTGCTGCCGGTGGCATTGCCTCTTCCGCTGATGTGAAGGCGCTTTTAGGGCAGGGTGCTGCAGCGGTTCAGGTTGGTACGTCTTATTTGCTTTGCACTGAAGCAAAGACCAGTGCTCTGCATCGTGCTGCGATTAGGGATGAAAGCTCGGTCACGGCACTGACGAATGTGTTCTCCGGGCGTCTCGCTCGCGGAATTAAAAACCGGGTGATGAGCGATCTTAATTGTGTCTTTGCGGAAGTTCCTGAGTTTCCTTACGCTTCAGTGGCGTTAGGCCCATTGCGCACCGCGGCGGAGGGGGTAGGTCGCCCTGACTTTACGCCCTTGTGGTCAGGTACGGAGAGAAGCGGTTGTCGTGAAGTTTCTGCAAAAGAGTTAACCCGCATGTTGTGGCCCGTCTGATTAGTTAGGTCTGATTAGCTTGGTCTGATGAGACTGGCATGACTTGTCAGTACTGGCTCATAGGAAAGCTGCGAACCTATTTTGCACCTTGCTGTCGACATAGTGACCACACGATGCCGATATAGTGGCCATTAAACAGAAACTCTTAAGCAGGGCAATGATGGATTATGCGTCTCTTTAATTTCTTTCTTTTAGGTCTGTCTGTTCTCCTGGCAGGCTTCTCTTCTTTTGTATCCGCTGCGCCTTCGGTTCAGGTCGTCTATCGAGGGTTTGATAGTCCGTGGGGGATGGCTGAGGTTGCGCCGGGTAAGCTGCTGGTCTCTGAGAAGGGGGGTAACTTCGTTCTTGTTGATGTGAAGTCCGGGGATGCACGTAACATCGCTGGCGCACCCAAGGTCGTCGCGAATGGTCAGGGTGGTCTTCTCGATGTGGCTGTTCCGCGTGATTATAAAACCGGTGGTTGGATTTATTTTACCTACAGCGCCCCTGTTCAGGGTGAGGCTGCAACCGCTCTGGCGCGAGCAAAGTTAAATCTCAAAAGCGGTATGTTGACTGACCGTCAGACTTTGTTGGTGACTACCTCGGTATCGGACACATCCCGCCATTTCGGCAGTCGTATTGCGTTTGATGACGATCACGTGTTTTTTACTGTCGGTGATCGCGGTGTCCGTGAAAATGGCCAGGATCTCAGGACACACGCTGGCACTGTGATCCGGTTGAAGCGCGATGGTTCTGTGCCTGAGGATAATCCTTTTATTGAGTCGGAGCAGGGGCTGGATGAAATCTGGTCGTATGGGCATCGCAATGCTCAAGGTATTACTTTTGATGCAGAGGGGCGTCTGTGGGTTATTGAGCACGGCCCGCGGGGTGGTGATGAACTGAATCTGATTGCTAAAGGTGAGAATTATGGCTGGCCAGTGGTTTCTCAGGGTAAGGAATATTGGGGGCCTTTTGATGTTGGTGTTAAGGAAAAGGATGGGATGCAGCCAGCGGCGAAAGTTTACGTGCCGTCGATTGCGCCGGGGAGCCTGATCTCAGTCAGAAGCGACAAGTACGGCTGGAAGGGCGATTTGTTGTCTGGGGCGCTCAAGCTGACGCATCTCAACCGAATTGTTATGAAGGACGGTAAGCCTGTAGATGAAGAACGTTACTTTGAAGAGCGTGGTCAGAGGCTGCGTGCGTTGCTTGAAGACAGCGAAGGTGTCATCTTTATTGCTACGGATGCCGGTGAGTTGTGGAGGCTTGATCCTTAATGCCATGCACTGGCGTTTCGCCAGGCGGTATATGGAATAAAAAAGGGCGCTTAAGCGCCCTTTTTTTGATGTGTAACTTCTATTGCGATTACTGGTCGTGCAGTTCTTCGCAAGCGAATAGGGTGTTCTCAAGCAGTTTGGCGCGAGTCATTGGGCCAACGCCGCCGGGAACAGGAGTGATGTGTGAGGCGCGCTCTGCAGCTGCATCGAAGTCAACGTCACCGACCAGCTTGCCGCTGTCGAGACGGTTGATGCCTACGTCAATAACGATAGCGCCTTCTTTCACCCATTCGCCTTTAACAATGCCAGGTTTGCCAACGGCAACGACAACGATGTCGGCCTGATTTACGAAGCTCTCAAGGTCTTTAGTGAAGCGGTGGCAGGTGGTCACTGTGCAGCCTTTCAGCAGAAGCTCGAGACCCATCGGACGGCCAACGATGTTTGATGCGCCAACAATCACGGCATGCATGCCGGTGATATCCTGGCCGGTGCCATCCAACAGATCCACGACTCCGGCAGGGGTGCATGGGCGGAGCAGGGGCATGCGCTGAGCCAGACGGCCAACGTTGAATGGGTGGAAACCATCGACGTCTTTGGTTGGATCAATACGCTCAAGAATTTCGTCAGATTTAAGACCTTCCGGCAGCGGCAGCTGAACCAGAATGCCGTCGACGTCGTTGTCGTTGTTGAGTTGGTCAATAAGATCGAGCAATTCCTGCTGACTGGTTGTTGCCGGGAGGTCGAATGCTTTGCTGTTTATGCCTACCTGCTCGCAGTCTTTGCGCTTGTGCGATACGTAGACCTGAGATGCCGGGTCGGTACCAACCAGAATGACGGCGAGGCCGGGAGCACGCTTGCCTTGCTCAAGGCGTGCATCAACACGCTCTTTAATGGATTCGCGCATGGCTTTGGCGGTGGCGTTGCCGTCAATCAGTTGTGCGGTCATTGAGTATCAACCCTAACAGTAAGCTGTAAAGCGCGCGATTTTCTCATGCCCGGCCTGTAAAACAAAGGGGGTGGGGCGGACTTTCATCTAACTGGTGAGAAATTAACCGAAGCATTTGTTTTTAAACATTTTTTTGAAAAACCCGTTGACGGGAAACTAAGCCATCTATAATATGCGCATCCACTTGAGGGGCTCAGCCTTTTAAGTTGTTAGATCGGGGTATAGCGCAGTCTGGTAGCGCGCCTGGTTTGGGACCAGGATGTCGGGAGTTCGAATCTCTCTACCCCGACCATTTAATCTCTCGGATTAGATGGACATGCGCCCGTAGCTCAACTGGATAGAGCATCGGCCTTCTAAGCCGAGGGTTGCAGGTTCAAGCCCTGCCGGGTGCGCCATTTTTATGGTAGCTCAGCAGTCTATGTGGTGGCCGTAGCTCAGTTGGTAGAGTCCAGGATTGTGATTCCTGTTGTCGCGGGTTCGATCCCCGTCGGCCACCCCACTTTCTCCCCTTCGTCTTGTTAGTCTCTTAGCCCTCTGGGTGTGTTTCCTTTCGTTCTCTCTGGTGGTTTTAACGTATTGCTCCTTGGGCTATAATCCGCGACCTTTATTTATTGACGGTTGGCCGGAGGCTCGCCGTTCCCACGAAAACTGATATGAGAGGCATCTATGCAAGTGTCCATTGAGACAACCTCTGGTCTTGAACGTTGCATGACCGTTGGTGTACCCGCTGCGGAAGTAGAAGCGCAAGAAGTTGTAGAGTTGAAGCGCATCGCACAAAGCCAGAAAAACCAGAAAACCCCTGGCTTCCGTACTGGTAAGCCTCTGCCTCCGAAAGTTCTGAAGCAGCGCTTCGGTAAGCAGGCTCGCCTGGAAGCTGTATACAACCAGATGCAGCAGACTTTCTTCAAGGCGGTTCAGGAGCAGGAAATCAAACTGGCAGGTATGCCTAAGTTTGAGCCTACTGTTGATGAAGCAGGAAAAGATCTCGAGTTCAAAGCAGTCTTTGAAGTGTATCCAGAGATCGCTCTGGCTGGCTTTGACAGCATCAAAATCGAGAAGCGCAGCGCTCAGGTTACTGACGCTGATCTCGACACTATGCTTGAAAATCTGCAGAAGCAGCAGGCTAAGTGGAACGAAAGCGAAGAAGCAGCCGCTGATGGCGATCAGGTTGTTGTAGATTTCGAAGGTTTCATCGACGGTGAAGCGTTCGAAGGTGGTCAGGCAAATGACTACAATCTGACTCTGGGTTCTAACTCTATGATCCCAGGTTTTGAAGACGGTCTGATTGGTAAGAAAGCGGGCGAAGAAACAACACTTGATGTTGCTTTCCCAGCGGATTATCACAAAGAAGACCTTCAGGGTAAGCCAGCTCAGTTCAAAGTGACTGTTAAAGCGGTTAAGAAGCCTGAAATGCCAGAACTGAACGAAGACTTCTTCAAAGGTTTCGGTATCGAAACTGCTGACCTGGAAGAATTCAAAGTTGAGATTCGTAAGAATATGGAGCGTGAGCTCGGTCGTGCGATTCGCAACCTGACCAAACAACAGGTTATCGCTGGTCTGCAGGAAAACAACGAAGTTGACGTTCCTTCTGCACTGGTTGATCAGGAAATTGATCGTCTGCGTCAGCAAGCTGTTCAGCAGTTTGGTGGTGGTCAGCAGATGGATGCTAGCATGCTTCCAGCTGAGCTGTTCAAAGAGCAGGCAGAAAAACGTGTTGTTATCGGCCTGCTGATGAATGCAGCGATTGAGTCTGCAGATCTGAAGCCGGACGAAGAAAAAGTTGAGGCGCTGATTGAAGAAATGGCGTCCGCTTACCAAGAGCCAGAACAGGTTCGCGAATACTACAACAGCAACCCGCAGCAGAAAGCTCAGGTTGAAGCTCTGGCCCTTGAAGACCAGGTAGTTGAGAAGGTTCTTGAGTCTGCTCAGGTAAGCGAAGTTGAGTCTAACTATGAGGAAGTCGTGCGTCTGGCTAACCAGCCTGCGTAAGAACTTACCATTCAGACCTGACTTTCAGCCGAGACATGGCTAAACTGAAAGACAGCCGCTATCCTTTAAGGATAACGGCTGTTTTTCTTTTTACTCACGTCAGGGAGTGCAGGGTCGAATGTTTGACTCCATGAAGCAACAATCAGAAATTATCGATAACGCTCTGGTACCAATGGTGGTAGAGCAGTCCGCGCGCGGCGAGCGCTCTTACGATATCTACTCACGCCTGCTGAAAGAGCGTGTCATCTTCCTGGTTGGTCAGGTCGAAGACCATATGGCAAACCTGGTCGTAGCCCAGCTGCTGTTCCTTGAGTCTGAGAACCCGGATAAAGATATTCACCTTTACATTAACTCACCGGGTGGCTCGGTCACTGCGGGTATGTCGATCTATGACACCATGCAGTTCATTAAGCCGGATGTGAGCACTATGGTTATTGGTCAGGCGTGCTCAATGGGTGCATTCCTGCTTGCAGCGGGCGCAGAAGGTAAGCGTTACAGCGTACCGAATTCACGCGTGATGATTCACCAGCCAAGTGGTGGTGCTCAGGGTCAGGCGACCGATATTCTTATCCACGCTCAGAACATCCAGGACACGAAAGACCGCCTGAATCGCATTCTTGCGGAACATACGGGCCAACCTCTGGACAAAGTTATTGCGGATACCGAACGCGATAACTTTATGGATGCAGAAGCGGCTAAAGCCTACGGGATTGTCGACGAAGTCCTGACAAAACGGGCATAACGAAATATTCCGCTTTAATTCTCTCCGACGGCTTGAAATTGCCGTCGGAAGCATCCATCTTTGAATAAACAGTAAGTAAGACGACGAGGCAGTCGAATGACCGACGAAACAAAAGGCAAAGGCGACGACGGTAAGCTGCTTTACTGCTCTTTTTGCGGTAAAAGCCAGCATGAAGTCCGTAAGTTGATCGCCGGGCCTTCGGTGTTTATCTGTGACGAATGCGTTGATTTGTGCAACGACATCATTCGTGAGGAAGTACAGGACGCCGAAACAAAAGGGAGCTCAGATCAGTTGCCAACTCCGCAGGAGATCAAGGCGACTCTGGATGAATACGTAATTGGCCAGGATAAGGCGAAGGTGGTGCTGGCAGTTGCCGTGTACAACCACTATAAGCGCCTGCAGCACGATGGTGGCAAGACTGGCGTAGAGCTTTCTAAGAGTAATATTCTCCTGATCGGTCCTACTGGTAGTGGTAAAACGCTGCTGGCTGAAACGCTGGCGCGTCTTTTGAACGTTCCATTTACTATCGCCGATGCAACAACGCTGACTGAAGCGGGTTACGTGGGTGAGGATGTTGAGAATATCATTCAGAAACTGCTGCAGAAGTGTGATTACGATGTCGACAAGGCGCAGCGCGGCATTGTTTATATTGACGAAATCGATAAGATCTCGCGTAAATCTGACAACCCATCCATCACTCGTGACGTATCGGGTGAGGGTGTTCAGCAGGCACTTCTGAAACTGATCGAAGGTACTGTTGCTTCTGTTCCGCCTCAGGGTGGACGTAAGCATCCGCAGCAGGAGTTCCTGCAGGTAGATACGGGCAATATCCTGTTCATCTGTGGTGGTGCTTTTGCCGGACTGGACAATATCATCCGTGACCGCTCTGAGAAGAGTTCCATCGGTTTTTCTGCCACTGTGAAGGGCAAAGAAGACGAGAAGGCGGTTGGTGAAGTTCTGCGCGAAATTGAATCAGGAGATCTGGTTAAGTTCGGTCTGATTCCTGAGTTTATTGGTCGTCTGCCGGTTGTGGCAACGCTGGATGAGCTGGATGAAGACGCGCTTGTACGTATTCTGACCGAACCGAAGAACTCGCTTGTACGTCAGTATCAGCGTCTCTTCGAAATGGAAGACGTTGAGCTCGAGTTCCGTGACACTGCGCTGGACGCCATTGCCAAACTGGCGATGGAAAGAAAGACCGGTGCTCGTGGCTTGCGTTCAATTCTTGAAGCGGCGCTGCTTGATAGTATGTACCGTGTACCGTCAGAAGAGCATGTCGCCAAAGTTGTGGTCGAGGATTCCGTTATCCGCGGCGAAGCCGAACCGCTCATTATTTATGAAAGCAATGATGTTGGTAAAGTCTCACCAGATGACGACTGATCCACACTTTTAGAATTGCGTTACAGAGAAGGGGCCGAATGGCTCCTTTTCTTTTTCTGTCCCCTTGTAATCCTCTGTTGCCATCCCCAATATCAATAGTGTTACAGATACTTTGAACAGGTTGTAAATATGTCACAGCAAAACCTTCCGTTATTGCCTCTCCGTGACGTCGTGGTGTTTCCAGCGATGGTCATTCCTCTGTTTGTCGGACGTGAAAAATCGATCAACGCACTGCAGGAGGCAATGGATGGAGATAAACGCATCATGCTGGCTGCACAGCGCGATGCCGCCGACGATGCACCTGTTCTTGAAGGTATGCACGAGACAGGAACGCTAGCCACCATTCTGCAGCTACTGAAGCTCCCTGACGGTACTGTGAAAGTACTCGTTGAAGGTGATGTCCGTGCTCGACTGGACAATCTGGTCGACGCCGGTGACATGTACCGCGGTGACATCACGGTTGTCGAAGAGGAAGAATTAAGCGAGCGCGAGAATGAAGTGCTGCTCCGTTCATTAACCGGTCATTTCGAACAGTATGTTCAGCTGTCGAAGAAAGTCCCGAGTGAAGTTCTTTCAACTATCTCGAATATCGAAGATGCCAGCCGTCTGGCCGACACCATTGCTGCACACCTCTCCCTGAAGCTGGAAGAGAAGCAGGACGTTCTTGAGGTTCTCAATGCGAAAGATCGTGTCGAGCACTTGATGGAGCTGATGGAGTCCGAGATTGATCTTCTCAAAGTCGAGAAACGGATTCGCGGCCGTGTTAAGAAGCAGATGGAAAAAAGCCAGCGTGAGTATTACCTGAATGAGCAGATGAAAGCCATTCAGAAAGAGCTTGGCGATATGGAAGACGGCTCTAATGAATTTGAAGAGCTGACGAATCGTATTGAAGAGTCAGGCATGAGCAAAGACGCTCGTGAAAAGGCCGATGCTGAGCTGAAGAAGCTGCGCATGATGTCGCCAATGTCTGCAGAAGCGTCTGTGGTTCGCGGTTATCTTGATTGGTTGATCAATATTCCCTGGAAGAAGCGCAGTCGGGTAAACAACGATATCGCTAAAGCCAGCGAGATCCTGGATGCGGATCACTTCGGTCTTGAGGAAGTAAAAGAACGTATTCTTGAGTACCTGGCAGTACAGAGCCGCGTTAAGAAAGTGAAGGGCGCGGTGCTGTGTCTGGTAGGGCCTCCGGGTGTGGGTAAAACGTCACTGGGTAAATCCATTGCCCGTGCGACCAATCGTAAGTTTGTAAGAATGGCGCTCGGTGGCGTGCGTGACGAAGCTGAGATTCGTGGTCATCGTCGTACCTATATCGGCTCTATGCCGGGCAAACTGATCCAGAAAATGTCCAAGGTTGAAGTGAAGAACCCACTTTTCCTGTTGGATGAAATCGACAAAATGGGCATGGATCATCGTGGTGATCCGGCGTCGGCACTTCTTGAGGTGCTTGATCCGGAGCAGAACACTGCATTTGCCGATCATTATCTCGAAGTCGACTACGATCTGTCTGATGTGATGTTTGTCTGTACTTCGAACAGTATGGATATTCCTGGTCCGCTGCTGGATCGTATGGAAGTTATTCGTATCCCGGGCTACACCGAAGACGAGAAAGTAAATATTGCGCGTCGTTATCTGCTGCCTAAGCAGATTAAGCTGAATGGCCTCAAAGACAGTGAAATTGAAGTGTCTGATGATCGTCTGCGCGAGATTATTCGTTACTACACACGTGAGGCGGGTGTGCGTGGCCTTGAACGTGAGGTCGCGAAACTGTGCCGTCGTGTAGTGAAAGCAAATATGCTTGATAAATCGAATGTGCAGCGCGAAATCAGTGAGGAAATGCTTCAGGATTACCTGGGTGTGCGCAAGTTCTCCTACGGGCTGGCGGCTGCCGATAATCAGGTTGGCCAGGTGACTGGTCTGGCGTGGACGTCGGTTGGCGGTGAGCTGCTGACTCTGGAAGGCGCTGCAACGCCGGGTAAAGGGCGTATCGTCAAAACCGGTAAGCTGGGTGAGGTGATGCAGGAGTCTATCCAGGCGGCACTCACGGTCGTTCGCTCGCGTGCTGCGGGTATGGGTATCGCGGAAGACTACTTCGAGAAGCACGATCTGCATATTCACGTACCAGAGGGTGCTACACCGAAGGATGGTCCAAGTGCCGGTATTGGTATGGTAACCGCTCTGGTTTCTGTTATGACGGGTATTCCGGTTCGTGCCGATGTTGCCATGACGGGTGAAATTACCCTGCGCGGTAAAGTGCTAGCGATCGGTGGTCTGAAAGAGAAGCTTCTTGCGGCGCATCGCGGTGGAATTAAGACGGTTGTCATTCCAAAAGAGAATGAAAAAGACCTGAAGGATATCCCGGATAACATTAAAGCCGACTTGCAGGTTCTCCCTGTTGACTGGATTGATGAAGTTCTGGATGTTGCGCTCGAGAGCAAGCCAGAGGATGTAATTGGTGAAATTATGACCACTGACGATGCGAACACGAAAAAAGATGACTCAGGTCGGCCAAGTACACACTAAGGTCGCTTGACGCTCTTGGGGGTAGTTGGTATAAATCAACGCTCTCAAGTTTCTGTAGCGATCATCCAGTCGCACAACAAAACTAAAGATATGGATGCAATAAGGGGATAAGTGTGAACAAGTCTGAACTGATTGATGCTATTGCGGCTTCTGCTGATCTGCCAAAAGCAGCGGCTGGTCGTGCTCTGGATGCCATGATTGAGGCAGTGGGCGGTGCTCTGAAAGAAGGTGACCAGGTTGCTCTGGTTGGCTTTGGTACTTTCCTGGTTAAAGAGCGTGCTGCTCGTACAGGTCGTAACCCGCAGACTGGCGCTCCGATCGAAATCAAAGCGGCTAAAGTACCTGGCTTCAAGCCTGGTAAAGCGCTGAAAGACGCTGTCAACTAAGACACCGTTGTAAGGGTTAGGACCGGTAGTTCAGTTGGTTAGAATACCGGCCTGTCACGCCGGGGGTCGCGGGTTCGAGTCCCGTCCGGTCCGCCAGAATAAAGCGCATCCTTGATGCGCTTTTTTTGTGTATAGTGCTGTTGCTGACGATCAGCTCTCATAATTATTAATGCCGCTTGTCGCGGTAGGCACTAAGTCCGGAATCACCGGGCATTAGGGAGGAAACATGCTACAGACCATGCGTAATAATGCGCAGGGCATCATCGCCAAAATCATCGTAGGTTTTATTATTGTTGTTTTCGCACTTTGGGGTGTTGAAAGTATTGTCAATCTTGGCGGTGGCGAAAAACCCGTAGCGACGGTTGGCGACTATGAGATTAGCCGCGTCGAGGTTCAGCAAAAAATTGCTGAGCAGAAAAATCAGCTGCGTCGTCAGTTTGGCGATCAGTACGATGACGGTCTGTTCAATGACAAGTTTCTTGAGCAGTCGGCTGTTGAACAATTGATTAACGAAAAAGTTGCACAGACTCAGGCGGATAAACTCGACCTGTACGCAGCGAAAGGTATCGTTGATCAGATGATCGTAAATACGCCTTCGTTCCAGACGGCGGGCGAGTACGATCCGGAACAATTTAAGCTGGTTCTGCGGATGAATGGTTATTCGGTTGCGCAGTACCGTGCAATGCTGGCTGACAGTGTTCGTCAGAATCAGGTTCGTGCAGCCTTCATGCTGTCGACCATTGAAACTCCATTCGAAATGCAGTTGCGTCAGTCTCTTGAAAATGAACAGCGCACATTCTCTTACGCTTCGGTATCTGCGGATCAGTTTAAAGATTCTGTCGAAGTGCTTGATGACGAAATTACTGCGTATTACGACGAGAATATTCAGCGTTTCATGACTCCAGAGCGTGCGCGCATTCGTTATGTGCTCCTGTCTCGCGACAGTATTGAAAATGCACAGGAAGTCACTGAAGAAGATCTCGAAGTGGCATATCAGGATTACGTTGCTGATATCGAACAGAATGAACAGCGTGAATCTGCGCATATTCTGTTCCTGACCGAAGACCGTTCTGAAAGCGAAGCGCTTGAACTGGCAGAAGCTGCTCGTACGCGCCTCGAGAATGGTGAGTCGTTCGCGACTGTCGCAGCGGATGTATCAGAAGATGGCGGTTCGGCTGACATGGGTGGCTCGCTGGGTGTTAACCCTCGTGGTGCGTTTGACCCAGCATTCGACGATGCTCTTTATGCGCTCGAAGAAGGCGAAGTGTCTGAGCCAGTCGTGACTGAATTCGGTGTTCACATTATTAAGGCTGTATCCGTTCAGTCTGCAGATGTTCCCGCGATGGCTGACGTTCGTGATGAACTGGTCGATATCGTAAAAGCTGAGAAGGCAGGCTTCCTGTTCGCTGAGCGTAGCCAGGAACTCGCTAATTCAGCTTTCTCGGCTGAAACGATTGAAGAGCTGGCAGCAAGCTCAGGCCTTGAGGTTCAGACCAGTGACTACTTCACTCAGGCAGGCGGCCAGGGTGTTGCTGACTCGGATCAGGTTCGCCGTACAGCCTTTGAAGACAACATGAAACTTGATCGTGAGCTGAGTGACCTTGTTGATATGGAAGCTGGCTCTATGGTGTTCGTTGTTGATGATTATCAGGATGCTCAGCCTAAGCCACTCGACGAAGTTCGTGGTCAGGTTGTTGCTGCTCTGACCAGTCAGAAAGCGCTTGAGGCTGCTTCCGAGAAGGCTGAGGCTATTCTCGCAGGTGAGGCTGATGCTGACTGGAGTGAGGCGACGACGACACTGCGTCAATCAACAGATGCACCTCGTGTTGCACAGCAGAAAGCATTTGCACTGGCTGAAGGCGAGTCAGATGTAGTGTCTTCACCTGCTGGGTATACAGTGGTCAAACTGACGTCTGTTGATCGTAAGTCGTGGGAAGATATGGCGGTAACGGATGAGCTTAAAACCTCTGTTCGTAATCAGTCTGCCCGTGACGATATGGTCAGCTATCAGGCATGGTCAAAAGCTAATACTGAGATTTCCCAGTAAGAGAGTTCAGTCGTTAGTCCGACCAATAAAAAAGGCAGCCATTGGCTGCCTTTTTTGTTGGTTAGCTGGGTCGCTAACCCAAAACGATTTATCAATCGTCCATCTCATCCAGGCTCATGGCGCAGGTGTTAAATCCACCGTCGACATAGATATTCTGTGCCGTAACACCTGAGGCCATATCAGAGCACAAAAATACCGCGGTATTTGCGACTTCAGCAGCCGTGATGTTTCGTTTCAGTGGAGCACGCTCTGCGTTTTTCTTGAGCATTTTTCGGAAACTCTTAATGCCGGAGGCAGCCAGCGTTTTAATAGGCCCGGCAGAAATTGAATTGACGCGAATGCCGTCAGGGCCGGTTGAGCCTGCGAGGTAGCGCACAGATGCTTCGAGTGAGGCCTTGGCGAGCCCCATGACGTTATAGTTTGGCAGTGTCTGCTGAGAGCCGTGATACGTCAGCGTGAGCATGGCTCCGTTCCGGCCTTCCATCATTGGTTTTGCGTGCTTTGCCAGTGCCACGAAGCTGTAGGAGCTGATGTCGTGTGCCACCCGGAAACCTTCTCGGCTGGTGACGTCGAGATAATCGCCATTGAGTTCCTCAGCTGGAGCAAACCCTACGGAGTGGATGAGGATATCTATGCCGTCCCATGTTTCTTTAAGCGAATCAAACACGCCCTGAATGTCGTCATCTGATGATACGTCACAGGGGAAGCACAGATCTGAATTCCAGTCTGCAGCCATTTTTTTAACACGTTCGCCGAGCTTGTCACCCTGATACGTAAACGCCAGCTCGGCACCTTCTCTGTGAAATGCCTCTGCAATGGCATAGGCGATTGAATGTTTGCTGGCCACGCCAACAATAAGGGCTTTCTTGCCACTGAGTAGACCCACACTAGGCTCCTGTTATTCTGGTTGTGTCGTGTTGTTGGTTGCGGGGTAGCGTATTACCACGGGCTCTTCATCCTCGTCCCGGTCAGGCCTGCCAAGAACGCGCGCTCTCTGTCGCCGGTCTAGCCCGATGTAGCCACCCTGATAGATGTCTGTCGGTGAGAGGAGGTCACCTTTTTCTTCTCCCGGCTCCGGGAGTGTCACCCAGGGCCAGCATGCGTATTGATAATAGGGAATGTCGTATAGAGCGGCAATATGGAGGTTGCTGTCATTCGACGAAAGATAACGTAGTACTTCTGCATGGTTTGCGATCTTGCTTTGCGGAAGGGCGATTATTGCCGCCTCATAAAACCCGGTTCGTACCCGGGATTTGAATATCCGTGATGGCACTTGAGAGTATTCAGCCTGGCTGGCCCAGTTCAGTGTTGGTGCGGGGCTGAAAATAACATCGGCAACCAGGCCTTCGGACTTCTCACCATCAACTGCGCTGAATACTTGCTCCTTCAGAAGAGTAAAGCGATCTTGATCCAGGCTGCCAGAAGCAATCAGTAAAACGCTGAGTGGGTTCTCGGCTTCACTGATAATGTGAGTAATGTTTTTGATTTCAAGCAGTGTCTTCAGCCACTCATCGGCGCTGTCGGATATTGATGTCGTGCTGATGCAGTCAACCTGGCCTTGTATGAATTGATCGAACCTCTCCGCTGAAGCTTTATGAAAGACTATTTTCCGTATTCTGAATCGATCACTCAGTGCAGGTACATTGTCTCCCCACCAGTCAGGGTTTCTCTCCAGACTCATGGTGGTGCCATTCAGATCGGTAGGGAGGTAAGGGCCGTTTACTGGTGGACGTGCATCAGCGGCCATGCCCGCGGCGTGCCCGGGCATGATTCGTAATCCAAATAATGCTTCGGGTGCTCTGTCATACTTTTGTGAGTAGTGGAGAGCGAAGTGTTCGGCATCGTATTGCGTAATCCCCGTCAAAGACTGATTAATCAGCTGACGTTGATAGGGTGTCCCGGACGTTAGCTCTGACAAGTAGAAAAGAGTGTATATAGCGTCTTTTGTTGTGACGGGTATGCCATCGCTCCAGGTTGCCCCTGGATGGATGCGGAAAATGATTTTGTGGTTGTCTGGCTCGTCACGCCAGCTTGCTGCCAGAAGCGGTGGCCGGAGACCATCCGTCCCCGGCTTTCCTGCCAGAGGAACATAAAGATCGTCCAGGAGGTCGTCTGATGGTGTTGACGGCAGGCGCTTCCAGTTTTTTGGGAGCGTAGTGGTGAGGGTGGTGAACGCACCTGCTATCTTGACGGCTGACTCTGATTCTATGACATCGACGACAGGTAGCTCTGGTAGCGTTCTGGCATCTTCAACAAATACATCGAGGGCGAAGGACATTGAGGCGCTCAGGGTCAGCCAGAGCGCCAGTGCAGCGAGGTAGGGTTTAGCGAATGACATCTACATACAAAGTCAGATTCTGGCCGGGCTTCAGATAACGGCCCCCCAGTTTGCTTGAGTTCCAGCGCTTGATGTCGGACACCGTGACATTGAAGCGGGAACCGATGGTGCTCAGGTTGTCACCGCTGCGCACTTTGTAATACACCTTACGCACTTCCTCTCGCTGACCGTCAGACTCCGTGGTCCAGATGGTCAGCTTCTGACCGACTCTGAGTGGGTCGCCAGGCGCCATGCCATTCCAACGACTCAGTTTATTGACCGAGGTGTCGTACATGCGAGCAATCTTCCAGAAGCTGTCGCCATTCTTAACGCGGTAATCTACGCGCTGTGAGCGGTTTGCCGTTTGACCTGCATTCTGCTTGCGGGTCAGGCGCTCACTCAGGCTCAAACCATATTCGCCGCCGGCTTTTAGTGCAGAAGGAATAAGAAGCTGCTGACCCGCGTAGATGGTGTCTGACTTCAACTGATTGGCGCTGCGGACAACTTCCGCCGTGATGTTATGTTTCCGGGCAATAGTGATCAGGCTGTCGCCGGAGCGGACCACGTAACGTTGCCATTTCAGTCTCGAGTTCTCATCCAGGTTGGCGAGGTTCTCTCGATAGATAAACTCCTGCGTCGCAGGAATCAGGACTTCGTGAGGGCCGTCAGGATGAGTTGCCCAGCGATTAAATTGTGGATTCAGGCGATAGATCTCATCGAGGTCGGTGTCTGCAAGTTCGGCGACCTGTGACAGGTCAATCTGACCACCTGTTGGCACGATAGCGAAGTAGGGAGCATCTTCAATATCTCTCCAGGCGATGTCGTAATCTTCCCTATGCTTCAACAGGTAGGAAATAGCGACGAGCTTAGGCACATAAGCACGGGTCTCTTTAGGAAGATCCAGACTCCAGAAATCGGTATCCAGCCCTTTGCGTTTGTTCTTTCTGATGGCTTTTCTTACGGTGCCTGCACCAGAGTTGTAACTGGCAAGCGCGAGCATCCAGTCGCCATCGAAGCGACCTGCAAGGTATTCGAGGTAATTGAGGGCCGCGTTGGTAGCGCTGCGAATGTCGCGGCGACCGTCATGCCACCAGTCCTGATGGAGCCCGTAGGCGCGACCTGTCGACGGTATAAACTGCCACACGCCTGAAGCACGGCCATGACTGTAGGCGAAGGGGTCGAAGGCACTCTCGACAACCGGGAGCAAAGCCAGTTCGCCCGGAATCTCGCGACGTTCAACTTCGCTTGCGATGTAGTGAAGATAGCGGCGCGCACGATCAGATACCTGTTCCAGGTGTCGTGGGTGTCTGATGTACCAGTCCATGTGACGTTTTACGCGCGAGTTTGATGTATCGAGCTCAAGTCCGAAATTACGAACAACACGATCCCAGGAAGTTGCTGGCGCCAGAGGCTCCGTAAACTCTTCTTCGGGAACTGGTTCGGCCTGGAGGGTTGGTGCGGTGTCGCTGACTGGCTGACCTGGCGCGATGCCTGCGATATTGTCTTCTGAGGCAGGCTCGGTTTTAGGGGCGATGGAACTGCACGCTGACAGGACTGCCGTCAGCAGGCATACTTGCAATAACTTCATACAACTGGTGTCTGACTACGTTTTCCTGTCAGTCTATCAGCATAATCCATGCCCGCAAGGCGAACAGTGTCAAATGAAACACGGCCACAGAATAAAAACTCAGGTTCAGAAGCGATGGTTGAGTCGCAAGGATACACAAAGACTGATGGCGCTGGAGGGCTCGTGGCTTGAGGAAAGAGTCTCCCACTTAAGAGGACGTCATCTTCTTTACGCCGGCGTAGATTCAGACCCTAAGTTCCTGAGTCGTAGTCGGGCGGATCATACCTTTCGCGTGGGTTTGCCCTGGCAGAGAGGCCTGGTTGATTGTCAGGCTCAGATCGATAATACGCGCTGGCCGTTCCCTGATGAAGCGCTTGATGTCGTGGTTCTTCAGCATGCGCTCGATATGACAAACCGGCCACACCAGTTGGTGCGGGAGGCCACTCGCTCGCTTGTTTCGGGCGGTTATCTGGTTGTTGTTGGATTTAATCCCTACAGCACCTGGGGTGGTGTTCGGTGGCTGCGAACCATGTCGACAGAATTGCCCTGGGTGTCAAACCCTGTCGCACCATTACGCTTGTCAGACTGGCTGATGCTACTGGACTTCCGGGTTGAAAATATCACTACCGCTGCGCATTTATGGCCTGTAAAAATTGGATCTGAAGCTATGAGCCGCCGGGTTGATCGTGTTCTGGCAGGCAATCGGATTGTCGCCGGAAATATATACCTTCTGGTGGCACGGAAAACCGTAGCAGGCATGACAACTATACGTTCAGGGCGTAAAGTGCGGCGCGAACCGAAACTGGGCTTCGCGATTCCTGCGACCAGAAAGCCTGTATCCAGAACCAGAGGATCACTGTAAGACATGAAAGTAGAGCTGTTCACCGATGGTGCGTGTAAAGGTAACCCGGGCCCGGGAGGCTGGGGCGCATTGTTAAAATACGGCGAAAACGAAAAAGAGCTGTGGGGCGGCGAAAACAATACGACGAACAATCGTATGGAGCTCATGGCTGCAATCGAGGGCCTGAAGGCTTTGACCCGCCCTTGTCAGGTTGTTCTGACAACAGACTCAAAGTACGTAAAACAAGGCATTAATCAGTGGTTGGCTGGTTGGAAAAAAAACGGTTGGAAGACGGCATCAAAACAACCGGTGAAAAATAAAGATTTGTGGCAAGCTCTCGATAAGGAGTGCTCGCGCCATGAGGTTGAGTGGCACTGGGTAAAAGGGCATGCCGGCCATGATGGTAATGAACGTGCGGATCAACTGGCAAATCGTGGTGCAGCAGAGGCAGTTAAATGAGACAGGTAGTACTTGATACAGAAACCACCGGTATTGGCGATGGTCACAGAATCATAGAAATCGGCTGTGTTGAGGTTATTAAACGCAAGCTGACCGGACGGCATTATCACGTTTATATCAACCCTGAGCGGCCTATTGATGAAGAAGCAGCAGAGGTCCATGGCATTACCAACGAGTGGCTGATTGAACAGGGCGCGCCTGTATTCAGTCAGGTCGTTGATGATTTCCGCACGTTTATTGATGGCGCTCAGCTCGTTATTCACAACGCGCCGTTTGACGTCGGTATGATGGATGCGGAATTCTCGCGCTTGAATATGACGCCAACACGCGATTTCTGTGGCATCCTTGATACGCTTGTGATGGCCCGCCAGATGCACCCGGGTGCACGTGCCAGCCTCGATGCCTTGTGTAAACGCTATGGTATTGATAACTCGCACCGTGAACTCCACGGCGCTTTGCTCGATGCCGAAATTCTGGCCGATGTTTATCTGATGATGACCGGCGGCCAGACGGATCTCGCCCTTGGGGAGGACGAATCAGATTCGGGGGTTGTCGAGCTTGATCTGGGCGACATCAAAGTCGATGCAGCGGCATTGAAAGTAGTAAAGGCCACTACAGAGGAAGCAGCCGCCCACGAGGCGTTTCTGGACTTGATAGACAAGAAAAGTGAAGGGGCGCTGTGGCGTCGCTCTTAATAATAAAAAACTGAATGGCGAAACTGCGAAGGCGAGCACGGATTTATCAACCAGGCAGGTTATGTTGAACTATGCCGTTTCTACGGGATATCGGTGCGTCTGTCTGCCAGTTGATGAAAACACCCATCACTCCGGTAGAATCCGCCAGAGCGACTATTCAGTAATAAATAACCCGGCGGCTTTATTGGTCGGACAGGAAGACAATAAAAATGGCAGATTTACCTAGCGCAGAAGTTTCAAATCAGTTCGCATCGTCGTTACACGTGGTGCGCAAAGAGATTGAAAACGCGCTGGACCATGCGGCGGTTCAGCTGGATACCTACAGTACCGATGACAGTGAAGAGACCATCCGTACTTTTCTGGAAGAAATTCGTCAGCTTCGCGGCACTTTTAAGATGCTCGACTTCCGTGCGGGTGAGCGCTTGTGTGAGGAGCTTACCGAAACCATCCGCCGATCACTCAATTCAGGTGTCAGTGAAGGCCTTCTTGATGCGTCCACTCAGGCTGTGGTGTACCTGAAACGATACATAGAATTTGTGATTACAGGTCAGGATGTTGCTCCATCGCTGTTGATACCTACCATCAATCTCGTGAGACGTGAGCGAGCAGAAAAAGGCTTGCCTGAAGGGTATTTCTTTCTGAATAACCTGCGCCCGAAGCTGGACCAGCCGAAGGCCGCTGCGAATCGTGCAGTCGCTTATCGTCGTGTGCGGCAGATGCTTCAACTGGGCTTGCTGGGACTAATTCGTGGCTCCGGCAAACGTGGCCCCTTACAGGTGCTCGTCAGGGCTGTTGAACGTCTTGAGCTGGCGGCCAGAGGATCTCACAGCTGGATATTCTGGGAAGTGGTATCTGGTGCGCTCGATGCGCTTCAGCAAGACGACTTTGAGGTCACGCCGCAGCGCATTTCACTTATTGGCCAGTTGGATCGACAGGTTCGTAAGCTTCAGGCGACAGAAGGTGCAGCATTCAACGAACAGCCATCTGACGCTTTGCTGAAAGAGTTTCTGTACCTGGTTGCGTTGGCTCAGCCTGAGTCTGACCGTCTGAAGTTGCTGCATAGCAGTTTCCAGTTAGCGGATCATGTTCGCGAACGGGAGTTGAGGGTCACCCGTAACGACCTTAGTGGTCCGGACCAGTCTGCGCTGGTGTCTTTCGCACGCGCTCTGCAGGACGAAATTGAAGCATTAAAAGACATCATTGATCGCAGTCAGCGCAACCCCGAGCTTGCTGCAGAAGACTCTGAGTTAATTGAGCGGCTGGAGCGTATCTCAGATACCCTGATCATGGTCGATATGAATCCGACGGCCGAGCTCGCTGACGGAGTAATCCGTCAGATACGGTCGGGACAGGCAGATATTGAAGGCCTGGCGGACGACATTATCCGTATAGAGCAGGATGTTCAGGCAATTGTTCAGTCTAACAGCCTGAAAGGTTCTCAGGTTATTGATCCCGTCACGCTTAAAGAGGCGAATATCGCTGTGGTCTCTGAGTCGGTTACAGCGCTAGTGATGGTGAAAAGAGCCGTGGCTTCCTATGTTGATAGCGGAGATAAACTGCACGTGAAGAATGTAGGCAAGAGCCTGCGGGACGTAAGTGGTGCAGTTATTTTTCTGGGTAAGGCCGATCTCCGCGCGATGTTGCTCGAGCTTGAGGAGTTTGTCGAGCATCAGGTGATGGACTCAAGAGTGGCACCTTCGTCTCAGGATATGGATGCCTTCGCTGACGCAGTAACTGCAGTTGAGTATTATCTGGACACGTATGATTCTCCAGCCTCTGGAGGCAGTGATGCATTACGCATGGCTGAAGAGAGTATGGTGCAGTTGAGGGCCGGTCATGTTGCAAACTAGTCTTACACTAATCAGCAGTGGCGCAATTTTAATTGCGGTTCTTGTTGCACTCTTTCTCTGGGCTGGGAAAGGCTGGTTCAGGCAGTGGCTGCGTGGCACTACAGGAATGATCCTTATTGCCGGGGCTATCTGGTTAGGGTTGGTCGTGTGGGATCTGGCCAGCTATCGATCCGCCATTCAGGAACGGCCTCTGGCGTCGGTAAGCATTTATGAAATCGAGCCACAGGTATTTGATCTGACATTGGTTGACTCTGAAGGCGAAGAAGAGCGCTTCGTTGTAAAAGGCGATCAATGGCAGCTCGATGTACGTATGCTGGTATGGACTGGCCCATTACTGGCACTGGGCAAGGAACCTTTGTATCGGTTTGATCGCTTGTCAGGGCGTTATCTGAGTCTTGAGCAGGAACGTAGTGCACCTAGAACGGTTTATGGGTTTGGTGGTTCCGAAGGCTTTGATGTCTGGAGCTGGTTACGCAACTACGATCTGTGGCTGGATGCAGATTTTGGCAGCGCAGTCTATATGCCTATGGAGAATGGTGCTGTGTTCAGTGTTGTCCGGACCACGAAAGGACTGGTCGCTCGGCCGGTGAATGACGTTGCGGAGAGCGCCATCGCCGGGCAGTGGTAAAGCACAAGTACAAAAAAAGCGGCCATCGGCCGCTTTTATCGTATCTGTCGATATTAAGCAGGGAACAGTTCACCCAGCTTAGTCGCCAGCATCATGTCGCCTTCGACTTTCAGCTGACCAGACATGAATGCCATCATGCCGTCCAGATCACCGTTAACGATACCCTGCAGCGTCTCGCTGTTCATGATCAGAGTTACGTTTGGATCACCCGCTTCACCCTGAACAACTTCGCAGGCGCCGTCTTTAACGATCAGGTGGTAGTTGTCCGCGTCTTCGATGTTGAACTGGAAAACCAGATCCAGGCCTTCAGCGGCAGCTGGGTTGAATTTAGCGTTCATTTCATTGATGAATTCAGCAGCAGATGACATATCAATATCCTTCGGTTACTTACGTGTTGTTCTACGGCGGCGGAAGTACTGCCGTTGATTCGTGCCTGTTCAGGCCTGTCGACACTCTAAGTGGCCCTCTGGAGGGTGTCAACGAAATTCGAACGATTGTTTGAATTTCAGACTGCGGTTACTTCTCTTACCTGACAGAGCTTGCGGCACGCCCGGTTTTCGTTATGCTGGCTCTTCCCAAATACAGGATTGAAGGATATCTGAGTGGAGTTTATTGCAGATTACGGCAGCTTTCTCTTGAAGACAGTTACACTCGTCGTGGCCATTCTGGTGGTCGTCGGTGGAATGATCGCACTAGGTAGCCGACAGAAAAAGTCGGGCTCCGAGGGTGAACTGAAAATTCGTAAGCTGAACGAGCAGCTGGAAGATTACAAAGAGCAGCTCGAAAATGAGATCAATACAGAAGCTACTCTGAAACAGCTGGAAAAAGACCGGAAGAAAGAAGACAAGGCGAAACAGAAGGCAGAGAAGAAAGCAGCCTCTGCTGGGGCGGATGCTTCCAAAGAAACAAAACGTGTGTACGTCATCGATTTTGATGGTGACATCAAAGCATCTGATGTTGATCTTATGCGCCGTGAAATTACGGCCATCCTGACCATGGCCACTAAGGACGACGAAGTCGTTATCCGCCTCGAAAGCGGCGGTGGTATGGTGCACTCCTACGGCCTTGCCGCATCGCAATTAAAGCGCATCCGTGACAAAGGTATCCAGCTCACTGTATGCATCGATAAAGTCGCCGCAAGCGGTGGCTACATGATGGCCTGCCTTGCAGACCGGGTGGTTGCTGCTCCGTTTGCAATTGTTGGTTCTATTGGCGTTGTGGCCCAGCTCCCGAACTTCAATAAGCTTCTCAAAAAGAACGATGTAGATTTCGAAATGTTCACTGCGGGTGAATATAAGCGCACAGTAACCATGTTCGGTGAAAATACTGATAAAGCGCGAGAGAAATTTCAGTCTGATCTGAACGATACTCACGTTCTTTTCAAGCAGCATGTGAAACAGTTCCGCCCTCGTGTTGACATTGATGCGGTTGCTACGGGTGACATCTGGTATGGCCAGCAGGCACTCGACCAAAAGCTGATAGACGAGGTGGGAACAAGTGACGATTATCTCGTCTCAGCATGTGAACGCGCGGATGTGTACACGGTCGCATACGAGTACCGTCGGTCATTCCAGGAGCGTATGGGCTTTGCCGCTCAGGCGGGCTTTGAGCGTGCCGTGACGCGAGTCCTGACTGCCGTTCAGAATCAGATGCAGACAAAAGGGTAATACGATGAGTTTTCTAGCATATCGGGTAGAGGAAGCGGATAAGAAATTCGAGGCTTCGTGGGTTGAGCAGGAAGATGCTGACTTGCCGGAGGGGGACGTCCTTATCGAGGTTGCCTACTCCTCGGTGAACTACAAAGATGCACTTTCAGCGAGTGGTAATCGTGGCGTCACAAAAGCCTATCCGCACACACCGGGTATTGATGCCGCAGGTACTGTTCTTGAAAGCAGTGATAGCGCGTTCTCGAAGGGTGACGAGGTTGTCGTATTCGGTTACGATCTGGGCATGAATACAAACGGCGGTTATGGCCAGCATATTCGTGTGCCTGCCGCATGGGTGCTGAAGAAACCTGAGGGTATTTCAGCGTCAGAGGCGATGGCGTGGGGTACCGCTGGCTTTACTGCGGCTCTGAGCGTACAAAAACTTGAACGCGCAGGTATCTCGCCAGATCGCGGCCCTGTATTGGTTACGGGTGCGACAGGCGGCGTTGGTTCTGTGGCTGTCTCTCTGCTGTCTAAACTCGGCTACAGTGTTGTTGCTCTTTCAGGTAAAGCAGATAAAAACGACTGGCTTGAATCTCTTGGTGCAAAACGCATCGTAAGCCGCGATGACGTGCTGTCACTGAAAGGTAAAGCGATGGCGAAGCCTGTTTATCAGGCGGCTGTTGATACCGTCGGTGGGGATATGGTGTCAGCCATACTGCCGCAGCTGATGCCTGAGGGTGCTGTGACTACTTGCGGTATGATTGCTGGCGTCAAGGTTGAAGCGAGTGTGTTCCCGTTTATTCTGCGTGGCGTCAGTCTTCTCGGTGTAGATTCGGTTGAGATTCCACGAGCGGACAAGCAAGCGGTACTGGATAAGGCTGCAGGCGATTGGAAACTGGAAAGCCTTGAAAGCATGACCACTGAGATCGGCCGGAAAGAACTTCCTGATGTTCTCTCCCGGATCATCAAAGGGGAAGGCGTCGGTCGTTACCGCGTCAACCTCAATAAAGACTGAGTCAGTCACGCCTCAACTTGTCGCTGATGGCGATAGGGTTGGGGTAGTTAAAAACGACGATATAGCTGGACAGGACGAATGTGATAATCGCTGTTGCCTGAACCAGAAGGGATGCGCGCTCTGTCAGGAGTGCGCTCTCAATTGCCACGAATACTACCAACAGTGAAAACTCACTGATTTGCCCCAGTCGGAATCCAACATCCCAGGCTAGCTTCGGTGTTTCACTGAAACGCCCGAGAAGCACCCGGAACGTCAATGGTTTCAGCGTCAGAACAGCCCCCGCCAGTAACACTGCGCCAACCAGCACCTCCTCCAGCATTCCAAGATTGACGCCCGCACCCAGTGTGAAAAAGAACATGACCAGAAAGAAGTCTCTCAGTGGCTTAAGGCTGATCGCCATAAACTGAGCGATAGGGCTGGTTGCCAGAGTCACCCCGGCAATGAATGCACCTATCTCCTCGGAAAGTCCGATCACAGCAGCGGCCTCGGCAACAGCCAGACACCAGCCGATGGCCATAATGAACAGGTATTCCTGATAGCGATCGAAGCGTTGAATGAGCGGAAGAAGAATTAGCTTCACGATCAGGTAACAGGCTACCGCGAGTACAGGCAGGGCCAGAAACGGCTGCCAGACAGGCTGGTCGGATTCACCGCTCAGCACGCCAAGTAGTATGAGAGTCAGGATAGCGATCATATCCTGAATCAGGAGAAGACCGACCATGAGTTCACCACTGTGTTTGTGGTGGAGAACCGTCGTGGGCAGGAGTTTTAAACCAATGATGGTGCTCGAAAACATAAGCGCCAGGCCAACGATGATGGCATCCATAAATCCGTAGCCAAGCAGGTGTGTGACGCCGGCCCCTACGCCAAAGAACAGCAACGAGCTGAGTAGTGCAACGGACATCGCTTTCTTCAGTACCGCAAACAGCGAAGAAGGCTGCATATCCAGCCCGAGGAGAAAGAGAAGAAATATAATCCCGATATGAGCCATGTCTGTGAGCTCATCTGGGTGCTCAATCCAGCCCATGCCATACGGGCCTGCAATGGCACCGAGTGCTATGTAAGCGACGAGTATGGGTTGGCGTGTGTAGAGTGCGAAAGTCGCGAGAACGAGTGCACCGGCAAAAATAAGAAAGAAAGAAAAAACGATATCCTGTGGCATAACTCCCCCAAATGTGACTTAAGGTTAAGACACAGAAGGCGGGAGCGCCACAGAAAAGAGAGCGTGTTTTAGCTCAGGCGGCGTCTGAACAGCGGTCGCTGATCATTGACGTCATTCTGGTACGGGTTGGTGAAGGTGGAGAACGCAGCAATAGCGTCTTCAACGATCTGGTCTTCACGCAGTGCGTACGTATCGAAGCCGCAACGCTTCATGAAAAATACCTGATCAATCAGTACGTCACCGACGGCACGCAGCTCACCGGTGTATTTGTATTTTTCACGCAGCAATCTGGCCGCAGAATAACCACGGCCATCGGCAAACTTAGGGAAATCGATGGAGATGCGTGCGAAATTCGCCGCATCTTCACCAAAGAGATCTGCCGTTTGGTCGCTGGAAACGGTCAGTTCAAGTGACTGACCAGCGAAAGAAGCTTTCTCTTCCTGCCACTGTTCGAGTGTTACAGTTGTAAGCTCCGTGTCCTGAACCGGGCCCTGGGTATTAATCAGGTTTGCCATAGACAGCCTCCTTAAATGGGGTGTGGCCAACGCGGCGATAGACTTCGAGGAAAGATTCACCGTCAGTACGCTGGTCTACGTAGAAATCGAGAATTTTGGCAATCACATCAGGCATGGCCTCACGTGCGAACGAAGGTCCAAGAATCTTGCCCAGTGAAGAGCCATCTGCATCGTTGCCGCCAGAGTTGCCACCGAGTGATACCTGGTAGAACTCTTCGCCTTTTTTGTCGACACCCAGAACGCCGATATTGCCAACGTGGTGGTGACCACACGCGTTCATGCAGCCTGAGATATTCAGGTCGATTTCACCCAGATCCCACAGGTAATCAAGATTTTCAAAACGTGCCTGGATAGCTTCTGCAACTGGAATAGACTTGGCGTTTGCAAGCGCACAGAAGTCACCGCCCGGGCAGCAGATCATGTCAGTCAGGAGACCCAGCGTTGGTGTTGCCATGCCTAATGACTTAAGTTTCTGCCATAAGCCGAACAGTTCGGTTTGTTCGACGTCAGCCAGTACCAGGTTCTGGTTGTGGGTAGAGCGGAGTTCGCCGAAGCTGTACTCATCGGCCAGGTCAGCAACCTGATCGAGCTGCTCTGCGGTGATATCACCCGGTGGCGTACCGATCTGCTTCAGGGTCAGAGTAACGACAGCGTAGCCAGCTTTCTTGTGCTGACGCACGTTGCGCTCCATCCAGCGTGAGAAGGCTTTGTTCTCTTCCTTAGCTGCAGTGAGCTCTACCGGGTTGTCACTCAGCGTCTTGTACTCAGGGTCGATGAAGTGCTGCTTAACGCGCTCCAGTTCAGCCTGAGTCAGCTTGCCTTCACCATCTTTGAGACGGTTGAACTCTTCCTCGACCAGCTCGCGCATACGGTCAACGCCAAGGGCCTTAACCAGGATTTTAATGCGAGCTTTGTACTTGTTGTCGCGGCGACCAAACTGGTTGTACACGCGAATAACAGCATCAAGGTAAGTCAGCAGGTCTTCTTCTGGCAGGAAGGCACAGATTTCTTCGCCCAGAATCGGGGTACGGCCAAGGCCACCACCAACGAGAACACGGTAGCCAATTTCACCAGCATCGTTTTTAACAATGTTGATGCCGATGTCATGCATCGTGATGGCTGCGCGGTCCTGTCCAGGAACTGCGTTAACAGCAATCTTGAACTTACGCGGCAGGAAGGCAAACTCAGGGTGAAAGGTTGACCACTGGCGAATGATCTCGCAGTAAGGGCGTGGATCAACGATTTCTTCAGCGATCACGCCAGCGTACTCGTCAGTCGTGGTGTTACGGATACAGTTACCACTGGTCTGAACAGCGTGCATCTGTACTTCAGCGAGGTCCGCGAGAATCTGAGGGCATTGCTCCAGTTCTGGCCAGTTAAACTGGACGTTCTGGCGCGTAGAGATATGCGCATACCCTTTGTCGTAAGTGCGGGCAACATAAGCCAGCTTGCGCACCTGAGCGGAATTAAGTGCGCCATATGGCACAGCCACGCGCAGCATAGGTGCATAGCGTTGCACATAAATGCCGTTTTGAAGTCGCAGCGGCAGAAACTCTTCTTCAGAGATCTTACCGTCCAGATAGCGCTCCATCTGGCCCTTAAACTGGGCGACGCGCTCGTTCAGCAATTGCTGATCGTACTGATCGTATACGTACATAGTGATCCGGTTGCAGTAATTGGAATTATAGGAATAGGGGCGAACTTTAAACTGAAACGGCTTATCTGAAAATCAGAAAATGCGAATATTACTAATCGGTTTTGCCGATTATTCTTGTTGCGCTCAATGGCGGGAAACAGGTCTCGCATCAAGCAGGAGTCTGTCTGGGTAATCGGTGAAAACGGAGGACACACCAGCGCGGTAAAGCTTCTGGGCTAACTCAAGGCTATTAACGGTGAAGCAGGCGAGTGGAGTGCCTGCGCTGACTACTTCCCCGATCATGTCGGTATCAATAAATTCGGCATCGAAATGTAGGCCGGTTGCGCCCACCGATTCCATGCGGTCCTGCCAGTCAGCAGGAATCGCCTCAACGTTCAGAGCGCGGGTGTAATGAGAGAGTAGCGACTGCGCTTCCTTTAAAGCGAAGTAGTTAAAGCTCGAGAGTAGTATCGACTGACCAAAAGGGGTCTTGCGTAAAACCTGCTGCATCGCCCAGACGGTTTCAGCTTCGCGGCCAATAGTGGGTTTTATTTCGAGGTTAAGACTGAGATTGAGTGAGTCCGCCAGAATGAGCAACTCTTCAAGCGTCAGTATCCGTTCGTCGGATGAAAAGGGGGAGAACCAGCTACCGGCATCGAGCGCTTTCAGCTCTGCCAATGTCTTCTGAATCACCAGACCTTTGCCATCGGTGCATCGAACGAGGTTATGGTCGTGGAAAATGATGGCGTGACCGTCAGCACTGATAGTGACATCGACTTCTGCCCAGTCTGCGCCCTGACGAACGGCTTCGATCATGGCCGACGCTGTGTTCTCCGGTGCGCTACCACTTGCTCCACGGTGTGCGATCACCCGCGAAATACCTTTATAGGCTGATGGCGGTGTTCCAGGTAGCTGAACAGGCATAAAGTAAACTCTGAGTCCGTCTTATCCGCATACGCTAATACGTGATCTTTCCCTGAGCAAGACAAATTTAGATCATTAAACCTTGATGTGCGCCCAGTGCTTACGGCTCCATATGGTTCCGTAAATGATCGCGAGAGCCATGCGCTGGCAAGCCTGTAAAATCCAGATGCCTGTCAGGCCAAGTCCAAGGTATGGTCCGATAACCCAGGCGAGCGGCAGGAAAACCGCCCACTGCATCACCAGATTGATTTTGAGGACCTGCTTGCTGGCGCCTGCGCCGAGAAGTGTCTGGTTAAATATGATGGATGCGACTTCAAAAGCGATGGCGAAGCCGAGAATACGTAAAGGCCATGTGCCAAGTTCAATGAGTGCGGCATCGTTCGTAAAAATAGACAGTACCGAGTGTGGGGCTATCCACATCGGCAGGCCGAGAAGGGCCATGATGACGACAGATAATCTCAGGACATCCCAGCCCCAGCGGTGAGCATTTTCCTTTTCTTCTGCTCCAAGAGCATGGCCCACAAGGCTTGCGCCAGCGATGCCGAGGCCTACGGCAGGCATGATCAGTAGCAGGGACAGCTGCGTTAGAATGTGGCCAATCGCCTGCTCCTCAGTGCCTATCTGGCCAATAATCCAGAAAAGCACACTGAGCCCGAGCGCAAACAGGGTCTGGCTGACTGAGTTTGGTATCGCCAGACGCACCAGTTGTCGAATGGTGTGACGGCTGAGGTGGTAGAGTTTGCGAAAGCGTGTATCGAGTGCAAAGGTGCGCCAATAGAAGAGTCCTGCGGCCAGAACAAGCGATGCAGCTGACCCCATACCAGAACCTACGGCGCCGAAACCTTCCCAATAGGTAGTCCCAAAGGCTGTCAGTCCGAAGATCAGGAAGTAGCTGAACACGATATTGCTCAGGTGCATGACGAGTGCAATCTTCAGGTATACCGCGCTTTCCCCTATACCACTCCAGAACCCTCTGAATACAAAGGTCATGCCGACGAAGGTGAGGGCGGCGGTGCGCCATGAAAAGTACTCGGACGCCACAGCAATAACGGCTGCGTCATCGGTATATAGGCCGATGTACTGTTCTGCAAATGCAATAAACAGAATGGTCGAGGGGATGCCAATCAGAAGCGTCAGGAACAGGCCGGCAAATAAGGGCTCTGTGGTCCTGTGGTGGCGTCGGGCGCCGTAGTGTCGGGATACGATGGCCTGCACCGCGGCAGAGAGGCCCATCATGACGGAGACGCACAAGAAGTTGGCGTAACTACCGATACCGACGCCAGCCAGGGCCACGTCATTGAGCTGGCCGACCATAGCGGCATCAATCAGGTTGGTGATACTCTGAGAGAGCATGCTGCCAATAATTGGGATACCAATGATAAGGATACGGTTCAGTCGCGTCAGTTCGACGCGGCTGAGCCTCGACAGCAAGAGACGGCTGAACTGCATATCAGCTCGGGACTTCTTAGCGGTCGTAAGACAGGTTTGGCGCTAACCAGCGCTCCATCTGCTCCAGATCCATATCCTTGCGGGCAGCGATGTCCGTGACCTGATCTTTGTCGATCTTGCCCAGGCCGAAGTATTTCGACTCAGGATGAGAGAAATACCAGCCACTCACCGAAGCTGCAGGCGTCATGGCAAAGTTTTCAGTCAGGGATACACCGGTGTTTGCTTCTCCGTCCAACAGGCGGAAGAGGGTCGCTTTCTCGGTATGGTCCGGACAAGCCGGGTAGCCTGGTGCCGGGCGGATACCCTGATACTTTTCTTTGATGAGCGCTTCGTTGTCGAGAGCCTCGTCAGGCGCGTAGCCCCAGAGATCCTTGCGGACGATTTCGTGCATACGCTCAGCAAAGGCCTCGGCCAGGCGGTCGGCCAGGGCTTTCATCATGATGCTGTTGTAATCGTCATGGTTCGCATCGTAATCGTTGGCCAGTTTTTCAGCCTCGATGCCTGCAGTAACAATAAAGCCGCCCATGTAGTCATCGGTTGTGCCTTCGGGAGCAACGAAGTCGGCAAGTGAGTAGTTTGGCTGTGCCGTTGGCTTGTCGGTTTGCTGGCGCAGTTGATGCAGTACAGCGAGCTCCGCCGAGCCATCTTCGTTGAAGACGACGATGTCGTCGTTGCCGCGCTTATTGGCAGGCCAGAGACCCACAACGCCACGGGCATTGAACAGCTTCTCATCGACGATACGTTTCAGCATCGCCTGAGCGTCTTTGAACAAGTTGGTGGCTGCTTCGCCGACAACTTCGTCTTCGAGAATGCGCGGGAATTTGCCGGCCAGCTCCCACGACATAAAGAACGGCGTCCAGTCGATGTAATCCACCAGCTCGGCAAGATCGAAGTTCTTGTAGACGCTCAGGCCAAGCTTATTTGGCTTCGGTGCCTGATAGTTCGCCCAGTCAGCCGTGAATGCGTTTTCGCAGGCTTTTTCGTACGGCAGCAGTGCCTTGGCCTTGCGGTTAGCGTTACGCTCACGCACGGCGATGTACTCTTCGCGGCGTTCTTCAATAAACAACTTCTTGGCTTCAGGAGAAACGAGCTTCTGGGCGACACCTACCGCGCGGGATGCGTCGGGCACGTAGACCGCAATGTCGTTCTGGAACTGAGGTTCGATCTTAACGGCCGTGTGCGCCTTAGACGTTGTCGCACCACCAATCATCAGTGGGATCTGGTAGTCGAGACGTTGCATTTCACGTGCAACGTGGACCATTTCGTCGAGTGACGGAGTGATCAGACCAGAGAGGCCGATGATGTCGCAGTTTTCTTCTTTGGCGACTTTCAGAATCTTGTCGGCAGGGACCATCACGCCAAGGTCAACGACCTCAAAGTTATTACACTGCAGGACCACGCCCACGATGTTCTTACCGATATCGTGTACGTCACCCTTAACAGTGGCCATCAGGATCTTGCCCTGAGACTCAGACTTACCGTCTTTCTCTGCTTCGATGTACGGCAGCAGGTAGGCAACCGCCTGTTTCATTACGCGGGCGCTTTTTACGACCTGAGGCAGGAACATTTTACCTGAGCCAAACAGATCGCCGACCACATTCATGCCGTCCATCAGAGGACCTTCGATCACTTCAATCGGGCGATCGAACATCTGACGGGCTTCTTCGGTATCTTCTTCGACGAACGAGTTGATGCCTTTTACTAGGGCATGGGTCAGGCGCTCAGCCACTGGCAGTGAACGCCACTCTTCGGTTTCTTTCTCCTGAGCAGAACCATCGCCGCGGTACTTTTCAGCAATTTCGAGAAGGCGGTCAGTACCGTCTTCGCGCTTATTAAGAATGACGTCTTCGACGCGGTCCTTAAGTTCTGCCGGTAAGTCGTCGTACACCGCCAGCTGACCAGCGTTGACGATACCCATGCTCAGACCGTTCTTGATGGCGTAGTACAGGAATACCGAGTGGATGGCTTCACGTACCGGCTCATTCCCACGGAACGAGAAGGAAACGTTACTCACGCCGCCAGAGATTTTGGCGTGTGGCAGGTTTTCGGTGATGTACTTACAGCTGTTAATAAAGTCCACAGCGTAATTGTTGTGCTCTTCGATGCCGGTGGCCACAGCGAAAATGTTCGGGTCGAAGATAATATCTTCTGGCGCGAAGCCCACTTTGTCGACGAGAACGCGGTAAGAACGCTCACAGATTTCGTTTTTGCGCTGTTCGGTGTCGGCCTGGCCTGTTTCATCGAACGCCATGACAACAACGGCGGCGCCATATCGCTTGCAGCGTTTGGCTTTCTCGATGAATTCCTCTTCACCTTCTTTAAGCGAGATGGAGTTCACGACAGCTTTACCCTGAATGCACTTCAGGCCAGCTTCGATGATTTCCCACTTCGATGAGTCGACCATGACTGGAACACGGGCAATGTCCGGCTCAGAGGCAATCAGATTCAGATAACGAACCATGGCCGCTTCAGAATCGAGCATGCCTTCGTCCATGTTGATATCGATGATCTGAGCACCGTTTTCAACCTGAAGGCGGGCAATTTCCAGCGCTTCGTCGTAATTTTCTTCTTTGATCAGGCGCTTGAACTTCGCAGAACCTGTGACGTTGGCGCGCTCGCCGACGTTAACAAACAGGCTGGTTTCATCAAAGTTAAACGGCTCGAGGCCAGACAGACGGCAGGCTGGTTTGATCTCGGGGATCGTGCGCGGCTTATGCTTCTTCACGGCTTCAGCAATGGCTTTGATGTGCGCCGGTGAAGTACCACAGCAACCACCGATGATATTCAGGAAGCCGCTGGCTGCGAATTCTTCAACGATGACCGCCATTTCTTCCGGCGACTGATCATATTCACCGAATTCGTTGGGCAGACCCGCGTTCGGGTGTGCGGATACGTAGCAGTTCGATTTATTGGACAGCTCTTCGACGTGCGGGCGCAGCTCTTCTGCACCCAGAGCACAGTTCAGACCGATGGTCAGTGGCTTGGCGTGCGCCAGCGAGTTGTAGAAGGCTTCTGCCGTCTGGCCCGACAGGGTACGGCCGGAGGCGTCGGTAATGGTGCCTGAAATCATGATTGGCAGCTCTTCGCCGCGCTGCTCGAAGACTTCCTGTACCGCAAACACGGCCGCTTTTGCGTTCAGCGTGTCAAATACGGTTTCGATCAGGATGATGTCGGCGCCGCCGTCCATCAGACCTTCGGTGGCCTCGATGTATTCTTCGACGAGCTGGTCGAAGGTGATGGCGCGATAACCCGGATCGTTTACGTCAGGCGAGATAGAGCAGGTCTTGCTGGTTGGGCCCAGAACACCGGCAACATAACGCGGAATGCCTGTTTCGGCCTCCACTTCGTCAGCGACCTGACGAGCGACTGCCGCTGCTGCGCGGTTGAGCTCGGGTACCAGGTCTTCCATGTCGTAGTCGGCCTGAGAAACGCGGGTGGAGTTGAAACTGTTTGTTTCAACAATATCTGCACCGGCTTCGTAGTATCGGCGGTGAATACCGGCAATGATCTCAGGCTGGGTGATAACCAACAGGTCGTTGTTGCCTTTGACGTCCTGGCTGATATCGGCAAACCGCTCACCGCGGTAATCTGCTTCCTCCAGCTGATGGCTCTGAATAAGAGTACCCATGCCGCCATCAAGTATATGAATGCGCTCCTGCATGTTCTTCTTTAGGGTGGCAATCCGTTCTTGGCGCTGTTGAATCAGGATGTCGTTGTTTGAACTCATAACACTATTGGTTAACTGGCGAAAAATGGCGGCAAATATTACCAGAGTGGACGTGGCCTGTCCTGTTTCGGGTGCAAAAGACGTTCTGCTGGCAAAACCCGAGTGTTTTGCTTGGGTATTTCGTATGAGGCCCCATATACGTTACAATGCGCGCAAGTTTACGAGGGAGTCATATGACTACATACGTTGAGATTACGCCGGACGCAGAAGAGTATCTGGCTGGCCTTCTGGAGAAACAGACGGTCGAAGGCATGTCGGTCCGCATTTTTATTACGCAGCCTGGTACACGCTACGCAGAAACCTGCCTGGCATACTGCCGCCCGGATGAGGTTAATCCGAACGATGAGCTGCAGCAGATGGATAAGCTCAACGTGTATGTCGAAGCAATGAGTATTCCTTATCTCGAAGAGTCAAAAATCGACTTTGCTAAAGACCGCATGGGTGGTCAGCTTACGATCAAGGCACCGAATGCCAAAATGCCGAAGGTCACTGAAGACAGCCCGGTAGAAGAGAGAATCAACTACATCCTCTACACCGAGATCAATCCTGGGCTCGCCTCGCATGGTGGCGAAGTGAGTCTGGTGGAGCTGACTGAGGAAGGTGTGGCCATCCTGAAGTTTGGCGGTGGTTGTCAGGGGTGCAGTGCCGTAGATATGACGCTGAAAGATGGGGTAGAGGCGACGCTTGTAGCTAAGGTGCCTGAGATCCAGAGTGTTCGTGACGTGACCGACCACACGCAGACTGAAAACGCCTATTTCAAGTAATACCTGTTTCAAGTAATACCTGTTTCAAGTAATACCTGTCAGGTGCCCAGGCCGGGGCACCTGAACCCTACCTGCACGATTGCATAGTCTTCAAAATACCATTCACGCCAGTGTCGCGAGGTAACAGAAACCGGTGTTTCTGTGTGGTTCTGGTTACCTCGGGTAGCACCTACTGGAGTGATTCGAAGGTAGCCCCGGCCCGGAATACCTGCGGTGCGACCTCCTCAACGCGGCAAACACGTATTCTTGCCTGCAGGGGTGTAACGGGACCGCTTCCCGGCGCGAGCACAAAATCGGCCAGCTCCCCATCCCTTAACGCAGTATGGCTTTCCAGTTGAATCCCATGACTACTGAGATCGATGCAGGTTACTTGCTGCGTTTCGCCGTCATTGGTGATTAATTGAGCCGGCGCGTCGATCTGCATTCTCATGTGGCGGCGTTTTTCTTCGTAGGTGCGAGACAATGTTTGCATGCGGTCCCCTCAGGTAGGCGGCGGTATGTTTCAAAACTACTTTTACATCTATAGCAGATATCTAGCAGAGTTCATGCCATCGCCAGCTTAGCCTGCGGCGCTTCTGACAATTGCTTCATAATCGTTGCACTGCTTATGAGTTAGAGGTACCGTTCGCCAGATATTCGACGCTGGGGAGAGGCTGATGGCCGCGACCGTGCTGGTCATTGATGATGATTCCACTGTCCGGGACAGTGTAGTTGCTTACCTTGACGACTGTGATTACCACATGCAGTCTGCGGGCAGTGCTCAAGAAGCACTGGATGTGATAGAAGTTGCTGTTCCGGATGCGGTTATCTGTGATCTGAAGATGCCGGGCATGCATGGCATTCAGCTTCTCGAGAAGCTTCGCGAAAACCATCCGGAACTGCCCGTCATCGTTGTTTCTGGTGCTGGGGTGATGGATGATGTCGTTCGTGCGTTGCGTCTCGGGGCTGCTGACTTCCTGGTGAAGCCAATCCTGGATCTGGAGGTGTTGGTTCATTCATTGCGCAAAGCCCTGAGCCACCAGACTTTGCAGCGCGAAAACAAAGCCTACCGGGAGCATCTTGAAGCAACGAATCGAGAACTGAAGCTCGGTCTGGATGAGCTTCGTGCTGACCAGCAGGCTGGACGCCATGCCCAGTTGCGTATGCTCCCCGAACCATTGAATATGGGTGATGTTTCCTGTGAGCACAAACTTCAGCCATCCCTTATGCTCAGTGGCGATTTTCTGGATTTCATGGAAGTTGACGACGACCGGCTGGCGTTCTACATCGCCGATGTATCAGGACATGGGGCGTCTTCTGCATTTGTCACCGTTCTTCTTAAGAATCTTACCTACCGGCTAAAAAGAAACTTTCAGCGGGGTTCCAGTGACGACATTCTGAAACCAGATCTGGTTCTGGGTCGTATTAATAATGAGCTGCTGGCGTCTGAACTAGATAAACATCTGACGATGTTTTACGGAGTGCTGACGCTATCGACTGGTGTTCTCTCGTACTCTGTAGGAGGGCACTTTCCTATGCCTGTGCTGATCAGTAAGGGTGAGGCAAGGTTCTTTGAGGGGCGGGGGATGCCGGTTGGCTTGTTCAGGGAGGCGGAATACAAGTCGATTGATGTCGAGTTGGCTGATGACTTTCGTCTTATGATGTTTTCAGATGGAATACTGGAAATAATTGATGAAGCGTCCTTGAATGATAAAGAGAGTAAGTTGCTGGCGATGGCCAGTGAGTCGGAAGGTAAGCTGGACACCTTCTGGTCAATAGCAGGCGTTGCCAGGCATGAAGAAGTGCCGGACGATATTGCCGTAGCCACAGTATGCAGAGGTGTTTTATGACATCAGGTGTGGTTGAAGTCGCCTTTGAAGAAGGCGTACACGTTATTCGCTTGAGTGGTGATGTCAGGTTGAACCTGTGCTCAACCCTTGAGCGTTATGTTGATGAATTCCTGGCGCAAGGTCATTTTCACAACGTGATGATTGATCTTGCTGCCGCGGAAGGGATCGACAGCACGACGCTTGGACAACTTGCTAAAATATCTATTCTTTGCCGTGATCGCTTCGATATAACTCCCACGATAAGCAGTCCTAATAGTGGTATTACCCGAATTCTCCTAAGTATGGGGTTTGATCAGGTATTTCATATCGTTGATAGCGAAATTGAAGACGATGGACGTTTTGAACGCTGGGCTGCAGATGCTGTGGATGAAGAATGCGCTCGTGAGCAAGTGATCGAGGCGCACAAGGTACTGATGAGCCTGAATCATAAAAACGAAGAAACTTTTCGCGAATTAGTGGACACGCTAGAAGCGGGCCGCTGAGTTAATCAGATAGAACCATGTACACACCAGGGGGATGTTGTGTCTATTAAGCGTGCTGCCGTCATTGGAGGGGGTAGTTTTGGAACTGTTATTGCGAATATCCTCGCAGACAATGGCGTCGAAATTTTACAGTGGATGCGCAATGAGTCAGTTGCTGAGTCAATCAATCAGGAACATGTAAACCCCGATTATCTCCCCGATACCAAGTTAAACCCTTCATTGAGAGCAACAACGGACCTGCAGGAAGCCGTGAAGGGCGCAGACGTCATCTTTGTGTCTGTACCGAGTAAGTTTGTGCGACAGGTTGTCGGGTCGTTTGTTGATGATCTGAAGCCTGGTCAGGCCCTGGTCAGCACCACGAAGGGTATTGAGCCGGATCGTTTTCTGCTGATGAGTCAGGTGCTGGAGGAACTGTGTCCGAACAATCCTGTAGCAGTGATTAGTGGCCCCAACCTGGCTAAAGAAATTGCCAAGCGCGAGCTTGCTGCAACCGTTATTGCTAGTACAAACAGCGACTTACGAAGGAATCTTCAGGAATCTTTGAGCTGTAGTTACTTCCGGGTTTATGCTTCAGATGACCTGTACGGCGTTGAGCTTGGCGGAGCATTGAAGAACATATACGCCATTGTATCGGGCTTTATCGCTGCATTGGGAATGGGTGAGAACACTAAGTCCATGATCATTACGCGCTCGCTGGCCGAGATGAGCCGTTTTGCCGAAGCGATGGGGGCCAACCCTCTGACGTTCCTGGGTCTTGCTGGCGTTGGCGATCTTGTTGTTACCTGTATGTCGCCTTTGAGTCGCAACTATCGGGTCGGTTACGCCATTGGCTCAGGTCAGTCGCTCGAAGAGTCGGTGGATGAGCTGGGAGAAGTTGCTGAAGGTGTGAATACCCTGCGCTATGTCAGGGAAAAAGCCCTCGAACTTGATATATATATGCCTTTGGTAATGGGTGCGTATGAAATTCTGTTTAATCATGCCGACCCAAAGGATGTGGCGAAAGGGCTTATGACGGGCGCATTTGCGTCGGATGTAGAATTCGCACTGCCCAGCCATAAAATTTAAGGCGACCCCTTGGAGGTTGCCTGCAACCACAAGGGATGCATGTATGCCTCGGCTCTTCATCTTTCGACATGGCACGGCAGTTCCAGGCATGGATCTGGACTCAGAACGAACGCTTACCCCAGCCGGTGAGAACGAGGCGCTATGCGCTGGTGTCTGGCTGGCGCCGCTTCTATCAGAAGATACGCGTCTTATCGTCAGTCCATATCTGAGGGCGCAGCAGACCGCGCAGGCTCTTGCGACGCCCTTTGAGCTGGAAACCTGGGCTGAGCTAACGCCCTCGGGAGATCCTGGTGGCATCTCAGACCTTCTTATAGAGGAAACGCGCGACGTGATCGTGGTGTCTCATCTGCCACTTGTCGGTCGGCTAGCTTCCCTTCTTGTTGATGGAAGGGCGCTGGATCAACCATGGTCGCCGGCAGAAGGCTGGGTTCTCAGTGGTGACCTTTTTGCGCCCGGCTGTATGACGGTTGATCAGATCTGGTATCCGGCTCTGGACAGGCGGCTTGGAGAGGCATCAAATCACTGAATAAAGGGCTTTTTTCACCTTGAGGTCCGCTATTCGGCAAGGTAGTGTCTGGCGATTGTTTATTTCTACAGCGACACGTTATGACTCAAGCGCTACATATTGCCCACGCCAATGGATTCACAGGCGGAACCTACAATGTTCTCGCCGACCGGTTGTCGGAACATTATCGCGTCGATGCTATTGACCAGATAGCACATAACCCGAAGTATCCGGTGACTGATAACTGGAATCACCTGGTCCAGGAATTAATACATCATTTTGAAACTCAGTTCAGTCAGCCAGTGATCGCGGTTGGTCACTCGCTGGGCGGTGTCCTGAGCTTGCTGGTTGCTTTGCGCCGGCCCGATCTCGTCAAAGCGCTAATCATACTCGACTCTCCAGTTATGCCTGCCTGGCAGGCGCACGGCATGCGTTTTCTCAAGCTAACGCGCCTGAACGAGAGGTTGTTTCCTATCCGCAGAATCGAAGAGCGTAAAACGGAATGGGCAGATTTCGATGATGCCCGGGAATATTTCAGCGGTAAGTCTCTGATGAAGAATTTTGATCCGCGCTGCCTCGAGGATTATATTCGTAGCGGTACCCGGGAAGAGGATGGGGTTCTTAGGCTGACTTATGACCCGCAACTGGAAGCCAATATCTGGCGCACCATTCCTCACAACATCCACTCACGGGTTAAGGGTAAGCTGAAGGTGCCTGCTGCGGTAATCGGTGGGAGAAGCAGTGAATATTTCAAACCTGTGAATGGCGCATACATGAAAGCAATAGGTATGAAACTTCGTTGGATCGAGGGGACGCACATGTTTCCGCTTGAGAATCCAGAGCCGACGGCTGATCTTATTCATCACACAATCAGAGAACTGCTGGGTGGCCGCTGAACTAAAAGGAAATCTGCTGGCTGGCCTCAGCTGGGGGCAGGGCGACAGCAAGGTTCTCTGCCTTCATGGGTGGCTGGATAACGCAGCAAGCTTTTCTGTATTGGCCGACAGGCTTACAGATCTGTTGGGCGACGCCCCTGTCACGGCGGTTGACTTGCCCGGCCATGGAAAATCGCCGTGGCACTCTGCAGGCCAGGGCTACCCTGTTTGGGGTTACACGCATGAGCTTAAAGCGGTTGCCGCTTCGATGGCGTCACCGGTTGACCTCGTTGCTCATTCTCTTGGGGGCTCTCTGGCTCTGTGCCTTGCCGCTGCATTTCCTGAATTTGTTCGTTCTGTTGTGCTTCTGGACTCCCCTGGCCCCATAGTGACACCCGAAAATCAGATTGCCTCGCAGTTGCGCGACGGTGTTCTTTCTCGCGATAAGATACGTCCATCGCGGCAGTTTTCATCGATAGCAGACGCTGTTGCTGCCAGAAAAAAAGCAACCCCTGAGCTTAGCGAAAGTGCACTGACGATATTGGTAGAACGCAACCTGGCTAAGTGCGAATCCCATTTCGAGTGGCGTACCGATCCTCAATTAAAGCTGACTTCTGACCTGCGTCTGAGCGAGACCCAGGTAGAGCACCTGATGCGCGCCGTAAAGTGCCCGGTGTTGAGCATTCGGGCAGAAAGCGGCCTTCTGCCACTGAAGTTCTTTGAACATCGAATGGGATACCTGCAAAATGTCGACTCGTTGCAATTGCCAGGTCATCACCACTTTCACCTGGAAGAAGAGACTGCTCCGGCCATTGCTGACGCGATATTAACTTTCTGGAAAGGACTCTGATGAACGCCTCCGTAGTTAAGCAGGCAATCTGGTTTGTTGTACTTATTTCCGCACTGCTTGCCGCGCTTGCGACCGGCTGGATGCTGCATAAGCCGGCCGATTACGGTTACAGCTTCTGGTACGACCAGATGGACATCCGCGGGCATATCGACAAGTACGGCCCTAAAAACCGCTATATTCGTGGCTTTGACGATCTTTCGCGGGAGCAGCATCTTGAACTGTTCGGCGGTATCGTTGATGCCGTGCATAACCAGGGCAGAGGGTTAGCAGAGCTTGAATTTACCGACGATCGAGGCCGCACTAAGCCGCTGCTGCGCGAGCCAGAAATCGTACATCTTCAGGATGTTGCCAACTTGATTGATGTTCTGTCAGTTGCGGGCGCTGTGAGTCTTCTGATTGCCGCTATCGGCACCTTTATGCTGGTTCGGCGTCGTGTCGTGATCCAGTGGAAACAACAAGGCCTTTTGCTTGGCGGGCTGCTCGCTGCCGTTGGTCTTGTACTTCTGATTGCTGGCCCGACCGCCGTGTTCTACCAGCTGCACATCTGGATTTTTCCGGATGACCACCAATGGTTCTTTTACTATCAGGAGTCACTGATGAGCACCATGATGAAGGCGCCGGACCTGTTTGGCGGGATTGGGGCGACGATAGGTGGTCTGGGGATTGTTATCTTCGGCCTGTATCTGCTTCTTGTCAGCCGCCTAGTCAGGTAGAAGTTGTGGCAATCCGTCACCTGACTCCGTGTGAGCTTTTGCTCCTGCCTGCGGGCATCAATGTCCTTATTCTTGGATTGTGCGTCGCTTGTTCGGGGATATTTCCTCAGGCAGCAGGTGGATTCATTTTCTTTACGTTGCTTTCTAGCCCTGTGCTTGTTTTGCCTTCTGCCTTACTAGGAGTCGCGTGCTATTTCAGATGGATAGATGTGCGGCGGTATCGTCGCTGGCGACAGTGGCTTAAACCTTGGGGACTTGCGCTGTTGCTGTCGATTATTTGCTGCCATTTGGTTTTTTATTTGGTAGCGAGCGATGATTATCCAGACGATATGGCAGCTGTAGCCGTCTATTATGTGGGAGTGGCTCAGATATTGCTGAGTCCCGTTTGGATTACTCTTGGCGCAATCTGGTATTCGTGGGTGTCATCCCGCATGGTAGACACTGACGAGTCTGAACTTAAAACCCCGGCTCAAGCTTAAACTCCATCCGCTCACCTGTTGTCGGGTGATCAAAATCCAGTTCCTTGGCATGCAGACACAGCCGAGGCTCAGTTTTTGCGGCTTCTCCTGCGTAGAGTGTATCGCCAACAATCGGGTGCCCGATCTGCTGCATATGCAGGCGTAACTGGTGTGAGCGCCCGGGTGCCGGTAAAACCGTCCTGGGTCTGGAAGTGTTCCGGAAATTGCGTCGCCCGACACTGGTGCTTTCGCCCACCCGTATTATCAGGGATCAGTGGATACGTCGCCTCACGGATTTTGGGGTGGAAGGTGAACCGTTCGATCTTCACTGGATAAGTACTGATCTATCCCGGCCTGCTCTGTTGACGTCTGCGACTTATCAGGCAGTGCATGTAAAAGCCGTGAGGCAGGGTGCACAGGTTCCACCTGATGATGAGCCTGAACCGCCTGAGACTGACGATCAGTCATCTATCCCTGATGCTAAGGCGCTACCCCTGATGCTAAGGCGCTACTGGCTGAGGCGGCATAGAGGTTGTCGTTTTGGACGAGGCACACCATCTTACAGCCGAGTGGTGGAAAGCTTTGAAAGCTGTTGTTACCTCGGTTCCTGAAATCGTTCTCGTGTCGCTTACAGCGACAACTGGTCAAGTTGAATCGGTTTGGCTTGCTTTTGGACGACCGGGTGTAATTCGGCAATACCCTTTAAGACTTTTTTCACATGAGGGGCTTTGGTGGGATCAGGGAAGCCCTGATCAAGATGCCAAGCTGCCAAACCGGCTAGTCGTTGACGCAGTGTATTCACGGACAATGTATTGGCATAATCCACCAGATACCTCGCCACACTGTCGGCCGTTGCAGGAAGAAAGCCACCCCAATGACTTTCAAAATGTTCAATCGCCGCACGGTAACTTAACCGAGTGTTATCGCTCGGATGTAGTGATCTACATCTGTCATGCCTATTTCCTTGTACCGCTTGGCGAGCGCTCGTTCCTTGTACCGCTTGGCGAGCGCTCGGGTTTTGGTAGTAACTCTCCCAATATCCCGCACTGGTCGACCGATCTCGCGTTGCCGCATTTAAGCCGTAGCTGCTTGAGGTTGCCATGAAGCTTTTGTAAGTCCTCGATACGAGACTCTACAGCGAGCAGGTGCGTATCAATCATCTCATTTACCGCCTCGCACGGCGTCTCCGGCGAGTTTTGTAACGATACCAGGTGTTTAATTTCGCTTAAGGTCAGGTCCAGCGCACGGCAGTTTTTGATGAAAGACAGTTTTTCTAATACCACACTGTTATACAAACGAAAGTTTCCTTCGGTACGCTCAGGCGCCGAAATTAAGCCTTCTTTCTCGTAGTAGCGAATTGTCTGGATCGAGCATCCACTGCGTTTTGCCAGCTCACCAATTTTCATCTTTCTTCAACCCGCCTCTTGACTCTATAGTTACTACAGAGTTTACAGTTTCTATTACTGTATAAACAAGAGCCAGCTATGACTGAAGACTCGAAGACTTGTGGTTGCAATGCCAGTCAAGACACGTCATTGCAACCTGAATCGCAAGCAGAAAGTGATGCTCAGGCTGAAATGAGCCACCTGAGCGTATTTGACGTTCCTAAGATGGATTGCCCATCCGAAGAGAACTTGATTCGTACGGCTTTTGCTAGCTTTGAAGCAACCGTCGTCTTCGAATTCGACTTGCCCGGACGCAAGGTGCATATATATCACCCTAATATGGCGGATAAAGTGGAAAAAGCCATGAAGTCTGTTGGCCTCGGGGCAAGCTTGGTCTCATTCGAGTCAGTAGATCACAATGCGGTTCAGGCTGCCTTGGAAGTCACAACAATCAATGAAACGCGGGAGGCTCAGGCATTAAAGTGGCTGCTGGCCATTAATGCCTTCATGTTTGTACTTGAGCTCGGCGTGGGCATTGTGGCGCAATCTACAGGGCTTATCGCCGACTCACTGGATATGTTCGCCGATGCGGCGGTCTACGGCGTGTCGCTATATGCAGTGGGCAAGGCGGCCAAGTTTAAACTCAAAGCGGCTCACTTTTCGGGTTGGCTGCAGATTGCACTTGCTCTGGGTGTTCTATCGGAGGTTGCCAGACGCTTTTTATATGGAAGTGAACCGGTCTCGGTGCTCATGATGAGCTTTGGCGCCGTGGCCTTGATAGCAAATATTACCTGTCTCTTGTTGATCTTCAAATCGCGAAACCAAGGCTCCCATATGAAAGCGAGCTGGATATTTTCTGCCAATGACGTGTTGGCCAATGCGGGCGTGATAACAGCGGGAGTTCTAGTGGCGGTGACAGGGTCTCAAATGCCAGATTTGGTCATCGGCCTATTAATAGCAGGCCTGGTTATGTGGGGGGCGGTTCGCATCTTGCGACTGAATTAAACGCGATATGGTCAATACAATCCGACAACTACTCACCAATAAGCCATTGATGCTATTGCTCATCAGTGGCGTGCTCTGCGCTTGCGTTAGCAACAATCGGCCAAACAATATTACTTCTATTGGTATCGAGGACTTAACTCAAAAAAAGGCAGTGAATGCCATTATTTTTGACAATTTAAGCCCCGTAGTACAGGAAAAAACAAACAATTTCGATCAAGCGGCCAAAGATATAACCAATGCTTTAAAGGAACAAGCCAAGGCCAATAAAATACGCCTAAATAACACAGCCACATATACTGGGGATTGGCTCGATGTTGCCGATCTGCATTTCAATGACGCAGACTATAACTGGACCCTAAGGTTTTGGGACTCAAACCTACCTAAGTTAGGATTTCAAAACTTTTCAACAGACATAGATTCCTCCATCGAGGTGCATTTCCGCTATTGCAAGGAACGAACGATACAATTTGCGAATATTTCGGAATTTCAATTATCGAAAGATCGCGAATATTGGCTAAAACATTTTTACCCTGCAGCGATACACAGCCTGTATTTATTGATGAAAGGCAATATAGAACTAGCACCCATTCAAGTAAAAGCTTATGGCGGCAGGTTGGTTAGCGGCACAAAACTTGGTTAGAGTGAACACTTCATCTTTGTGTTAAATCGCGAGACAGAAATATTTATTGTTCCCAAGTTAAATGTGAATTCTTGACATCCTATTGTGTATTTTTTAATCGAAATCTAGTGGCAGTCCTGATGGTAAAACCCACCCTAATATATTTGATGCTCGTATTGACGGTTTTTCAGTCAAGTATCGCTATGGGGGATGTAGACCAGATAACACAGTCAGGCTCTGATAATTTTTCAATTAATAATATTCTAATTGGGCTCGGCGAGATTGATCCGCCTGAAACAAATATTGATCCGCTTGAAGAGGAGCACGATTGCAGTCACTGCAGCCTTTGCCATGGACATGGTTGTCCCGTGATTTTAGTTAAAACGTTGAGTTTTACGTTTCAAAAAGCACGAACAAATGTCCCTGATTATCGTAAACGCATCTCCTCTGAAGTGCCTAGTCCTCTCTTACGCCCTCCTATCTTACGATCTTAATTAAACAAACTATTCACTCCGCTAACGCGGAATAGATTGACTTAATCAGGATCATTTTATGCGAATTAACCCACTTAATCGGTGTCGGGCGATTTGCCTGTCAGCTATAGTTTTGGTCGCCGGTATATCCGCGTCTCCTAGCTATGCAAGTACTGACCCCGCTCTTACATTAAAAGACGCCATTGCCCAGACGCTAGAACGGAACCCGCAGCTATATCAGTACACCCTCGCTACTGAAATATTTGAAGCTCGAAAGCAAACCCACTCTTTGCGTCCAGCAATAGAACTCGAACTCGAAGTAGAAAACTTTGCGGGATCCGGCGATACCCAAGGGTTTGACGGTGCAGAAACCACACTACAACTCTCATCGGTTATTGAACTAGGGAGCAAGCGCAAGGCGCGTATGTCCCTAGTAGATGCTCGAATCAATAAAAATCATTGGGAACAGCAAGCGGCCACATTGGATGTCTTGGGTCAACTGACCCAAGTATTTATCGAAGGCTTGTCAACGCAGGCAAATATCGACCTTGCTAACAACTCATTGAATCTGTCGCGATCACTGTTCAAGGCCGTACAAACACGAGCCAGGCAAGGCGCGACACCTGAAGCCGAGGTTATGCGTGCGCAGGCTGCCGTCATTCGGGCGGAGCTTCAATTAGCGGCGTTGACCTCAAAGCTTCAACGACAAAAAATACTGCTGGCACGTTTTTGGGGCGAGACATCTCCCGAATTTAGTCACCTAAATGGAAATTTATTCGAATCTGGTAAGAGCGAGAGTTTCGATCAGCTTTATGCGCGCATTAAGACATCGCCTTCTCTTCAGGTATTTGCGAGTGATGCACGAATAAAAGATGCGGAAGTCACGTTAGCTCGCGCAAGTGGTCGCAGCGATATTACCTGGCGTGCAGGTGTTAGGCGCTTTGAAGATACCGGTGATTCTGCGTTAACCGCTGGCCTGTCAATGCCGCTGTTTGCATCCAAGCGAAACCGAGGTGAAGTTAAAGCCGCACTCGCTGAACGCAACGCCACTGAGTATGCCAAGCAAGACTCCCTCCTGCGTTTGCATGCAAAACTCTTCGAAGCTTGGTCTCTACGAAACCAAAACATGGACGCTGTGATGAAGATGGAAGACACGGCCATCCCCGCTCTGGAAAAGGCATTTCAATTAACCAAAAAAGCGTATGAAAACGGACGATATCGATATCAAGATCTCGTCGCAGCACAGGAAGAGTTACTCGCGACAAAACAAGCCCTTATTGATGCCGCCACGAATGTGCAGATAAGCCAGGTACTGATCGAGCAGTTAACCGGTGCATCGATCTCTGAATAAACCGTTTTGAACAATTTAAATGACCCATCAATACATGGATCAAACAGGACTAACAATGAATAAATACTTACTCACACTATTTCTATTGCTTGGCGTTTTAGCGCCGATTCAAAGCACCTTGGCGGATGACGACGATGATGAATATGAAGAAATCAGTCGAATTAACGACGAGTTATCTACCAAGGTAGGCATTGTTACCGCAAAAGCAACTGCCGGGACAATCAGTCAAACCGTTACCGTCTATGGGAACGTGACACAAGCGCCTGAGAACAGTCACGAAATTTATGCGCGTTTCCCCGGCATTATCAAATCAGTCAATGTTGTAATCGGTGATACCGTTAAAAAAGGGGATCGCATCGCGACCATTGAGTCAAATGAAAGCTTAAAAAGCTATCCAATACACGCTCCGGCATCCGGGGTTATTGTGCAACGCCACGCGAACCCAGGTGAACCGACACAACAACGGCGGTTATTGACGATTACCAACTTGGATACGGTGTGGATAGAGTTCCGTATTTACCCGGAAAAGCAGGCAAAAGTGAGCGCGGGACAGCCTGTTTCTATCACCATCAACGATAAGACTATTCGTTCCGATGTAGCCCACCTAATACCGGCTGAAGATAAACCATACGTACTTGCGCGCGTCAAGCTTGATAACGATGAATTAAGGCTTTCTCCAGGTCTGCTTGCCAAAGGGAAAATACATACCAATGAATTTGACGTTTCTTTGGTGGTGACGAAAGACGCCGTACAAGAATTGGGGGAACGATTAGGCGTGTTTGTTAAAGAAGGTGAAGCTTATGAGTTTGCGCCTTTGGTACTAGGGAAATCCGACGACAATTTCATTGAGGTTGTTTCAGGACTGGAACATGGGGCCGAATATGTTTCAGAAAATAGCTACTTAATCAAAGCGGATATTTTGAAATCCGAAGCTGAAGACGACGACTAGGGGTGCATTATGATTGAATCAATTTTGCGCCTCGCGATAGAGAGGCGTTTTCTATTTTTAAGTTTTATTTTGGTGATTGTTGGTATTGGCGTGTGGAGTTATCAAAAACTTCCCATCGATGCAGTACCGGATATCACCAATGTACAGGTACAAATTAATACCACGGCACCAGGCTATTCGCCTCTGGAGGCGGAACAACGGATCACCTATCCCGTTGAGACGGCTCTTGCCGGCTTGCCCAAGCTTTCGCACACGCGTTCTTTATCTCGCTATGGCTTATCTCAAGTCACGGTGGTATTTGAAGAAGGCACCGATATCTATTTCGCTAGAAACCTGATTAATGCGCGCCTTGGTGCGATTAAAAGTGTGTTACCTGCAGGGCTAGAGCCAGAGATGGGCCCCATATCAACGGGCCTTGGTGAGATATTTATGTATACGGTTCAAGCAGATCCGTCTGCGCGCATGAGTAATGGCGAGCCGTATACAGCCACTGCGTTACGAGAGATTCAGGACTGGATTATTAAACCTCAGCTCGCCCAAGTAAAAGGCGTCATCGAAGTTAACAGTATTGGCGGATACAACAAGCAATACCATGTGCTACCAAACCCGGAAAAACTGTTATACCACCAGGTCAGTCTCGAAGATGTTGCTGATGCCCTACGGTCAAATAACGATAACCGAGGTGCCGGCTACATCGAAGCCAATGGTCAGCAACTATTGGTTCGTTCTCAAGGTCAATTAGCCACGATTGAAGAGATTCGTCAGGTCATCATCAAACAAAATGATGGTGTGCCTGTGAAAATAGATGATGTCGCAGAAGTTGCGATAGGCAAGGAACTCCGTACCGGTGCCGCAACGCGAAATGGTGTGGAGACAGTGCTGGGAACCGCCATGATGTTGATAGGCGAGAACTCTCGTACTGTTGCTCGAGATGTCGCGCTTAAACTGGCGGATATACAAGCCTCGCTGCCAGAAGGCGTTATTGCGGAAGCGGTATACGATCGCACAAGCCTGGTTGATAAGGCCGTTAAGACAGTAAGCAAAAATTTATTAGAAGGCGCGCTACTCGTTATTGTTGTGTTATTTGTATTGCTGGGGAATATACGTGTTGCACTTATCACCGCTGCAGTCATTCCTTTGGCGATGCTGATGACGATAACCGGCATGGTAAAAACGGGCGTGTCAGCCAATTTAATGAGCTTGGGAGCGCTCGATTTTGGTTTGATTGTCGATGGCGCTGTAATTATCGTTGAAAATTGTATTCGACGCTTGGCTGAAGCACAGCATCAGAGTGGACGGCAAGATCTTCGTGAACGATTGAATACGGTATTTGAAGCTACATCCGAAGTGATACGCCCAAGCCTGTTCGGTGTCGCCATCATTACCATCGTCTACATCCCGATATTTAGCTTGACTGGCGTTGAAGGAAAAATGTTCCACCCGATGGCTGCGACCGTCGTGATGGCGCTAATTTCTGCCATGATATTGTCGTTAACGCTGGTTCCTGCAGCCGTCGCGGTGATTATGAATGGAAAAATTAGTGAAAAAGAAAGCGTCGTCATCAGCGCAGCCAAATCTGTTTATCGTCCGTTACTGCTTGCCACACTCAAGTTTCGCTGGGTAGTCGTCTCAGGTGCTGCTCTACTTGTGGCGTTCAGCATTTGGCTGGCGACCACTCTAGGTTCAGAATTTGTGCCGCAATTAAACGAAGGTGACATTGCTCTTCAAGCGCTACGCATACCCGGTACAGGCTTGGAACAATCTGTCGAAATGCAGGAGGTTCTGGAACAGCGCATTAAAGCGTTTCCGGAGGTCGATAAAGTCTTTGCTCGAATAGGCACACCAGAAGTGGCCACTGATCCCATGCCGCCAAGTATTGCTGATATGTTTGTGATTCTAAAACCCAGGAATGAATGGGCAGAACCATCAAAAACAAAGAATGAATTACTTGAAGAAATTGAAGAAGCGCTGTGGCAACTACCCGGTAATAATTATGAATTTACCCAACCCATACAAATGCGTTTTAACGAACTCATTTCGGGTGTGCGAGCAGATCTAGGAATAAAGATTTTTGGTGATGACCTGGACCAACTGACCCTTACCGCAAAAGACATCCTACAGGTTGTAAGCAAGATTGAAGGCGCGGCCGATGTCCGAATGGAGCAAGTTGAGGGGTTACCATCGTTATCAGTAAGTCCTAAACGAGAAACGCTCGGTCGCTATGGTTTGAATGTGATTCAACTACAGGATTGGATTGCTGCAGCAATAGGTGGCGAATCAGCGGGTGTTTTATACGAAGGAGATCGTCGCTTCGAGCTGATCGTGCGCCTTCCCGAGTTGCTCAGACGGGATATCGAAGGACTGAAATCCTTACCTGTTCCTCTTCCCAGCGGCGACTATGTCCCTCTGGAAGAAGTGGCTTCTCTCACTATTGCGCCTTCTCCGGCACAAATTAGTCGAGAAAATGGGAAACGACGTGTTGTGGTAACAGCAAACGTGCGCGGGCGAGACCTGGGAAGTTTTGTTAGTGAGGTAAAAAAGGAAATTCACGAACAAGCCGATATCCCTCCAGGCTACTGGTTAGATTACGGCGGCACCTTTGAACAGTTGGAATCGGCCAGTCAGCGACTATCCCTTGTGGTGCCACTCACTTTGATGGTGATTTTGGGTTTACTGGTCATGGCTTTTGCATCACTCAAAGACGCATTGATTATTTTCAGTGGTGTGCCCCTCGCGCTCACTGGTGGCGTGTTATCACTGTATTTACGTGATATGCCGTTATCGATCTCTGCTGGCATTGGGTTCATTGCCTTATCAGGCGTAGCCGTTTTGAATGGTCTGGTGATGCTCGCTTTCATACGTCAACTTTGGCATGAGACGGGAGAATTTACCCAGTCCATCGTAGACGGAGCCATGATCCGACTACGGCCAGTCTTAATGACGGCACTTGTCGCAAGTTTGGGGTTTGTGCCGATGGCACTGAATACCGGTACCGGTGCAGAGGTTCAACGACCACTCGCGACAGTTGTGATTGGAGGGATTATCTCTTCAACTATCTTAACCTTGCTCGTACTTCCGGTGCTGTATCAGTGGGTCCACCGCCGAGATAACAAAGTTAGCAAATAATTGTCATACCCCGGCGAAAGCCGGGGTAGCTAACTCCGGCTGAGTCGTCGTGGCGATTAGCTGATGTACTAAATTATTTATAATAACAGAGGCCTGAAATTGCCGTCAGCAACTTCAAAGCAAGGGAAATATAATGAAAATACTTTTGAAAAAATACCAACTTTATGGATTCAATTTCTGCTTTTTACCATTGTGATGCTGTCAGTATATCCGGTAACTGCTGATGACGAGGTTGCGCTTGGCCGCGTACAGGCACCGGTGACTATCATCGAGTACGGCTCGTTAACATGCGACTACTGCATCTATTTTCACAGAGAAGTACTGCCGCACATACAATCACGATATATCGATACTGGCCAAGTGCGTTTTATCTATCGTAATTTTCCAACCAGCAATGCGGCAATACGCGGCGCGGTGGCTGCGCGCTGTGCTGGTGACCTATACTATAAGATGCTAGATGTGTTGTTCGCGCGAGTTGGAGCTTGGGCCGAGGCGGATGATGTTGACAGAGCGCTGATTCAGCAGGCTGCCGCCCTCAACATAGATGAGGAAGACTTTTATGCCTGCATCAATGATCCGAGTCAAGACCAAGCTATAATAGCCGTGCAACTGCAAGCCAAAACAGAATTTGATATAATCGGTGCGCCCACGTTTGTTGTTAATGGCAAGGTCGTACGGGGCAAAAAGACTATTGAGCAAATAGACGCTTTGATCAACAAAGCACTCTAGACTCTCGCCGGTCAGCCACCAATAAATCCGAATAGGGGGCAAAGTTATTCGCGCTTTTTAATACGAACATTTTGGAGGATGAAATGACTTTCGGGTATTGCCGGCAGGCGATCTATTCTCCAGGACGGCGATGGTTTTGATAATGATCACCGCCGCCTTGTGGAATCAGTGTATTGATCGCCGTTGCGTTTTTGTGATGCTCGTAAATACTTGCTTTATTCGCCATGCTTGTTGCCATGCTCATCATGTTTATCCATGTGAGCATCCCGCAAAATATCGATGCCACCATAGAGTGCAATGCATGCAACAGCGATCCCTACCAGCAAGTCCGGCAAATTTGAACCTGTCCAGATAACAATGATGCCCGCAAGTATCACGCCGCCATTTGCGACAAAATCATTCATGCTGAAAGTGGTCGCTGCGCGCAAATTTACATCTTTACTTTGCAATTTCTTCAACAGGTAGAGTGACAGAAGATTCACCACCGCTGCGATGACAGCCATCGTCATCATCATTGCGCCCGCAGGTTCCGATCCCTCAAAATAGCGACGAATCGCATCTAGCACCACGCCGCCGGCGAAGATTAATAGCATAATCCCGGAAAAACGTGCCGCGCCGCGCTTCCACGTGCGAGAACGAGATAAGGCAAGCAGACTTAATCCATACACAATAGCGTCGGATGAGTTATCAAGGCCGTTGGCGATAAGCGCGTTGGAGTCACCGACAAAACCCGTCGCCAAGAACCCCACCGCGATAGCCACGTTTAGCCAGAGCACAATCCAAAGCGTGCGACGCTTGTCAGCCGAATCGAGATCAAAATTGGCTTCACTCATAGGCAATATCTCCATGACCAGCCCTCGCCCATAATTCAGCGCTGTCTATTTCATTGGAGTCAAAAAAGCGCATTTCAGCGGAGGGGAATAATGGGTCGAAAAGCTTCGTTCCCCATTCCTGCCAGTTCTTGTTACCCACGATAGCAATTCGGCCAAACTTATCCTGGTGTTTCGCATCGAACTTTAAATCGCGCCAAAGGCCGCTTAAGTCCCAGCCGGAGAAGTTGGACGCGAGCTCGATGAGCATGGGAACTGAAGCTGATTCCTTGGCCGCTATGCGCTCGAAGATCGGCACGAAGCGATCATAATCTGAACCTCCGGGCGTACCTCTGGCTTTAATTCGGACCAGTTCATTTTCTTCTGCTATATCAAGCATAACGTTTCCCTCTAGGCATTTTTAAGTGGCTGTTAGAGCAAGTATTCTGTAGATGTGACTACTCTCGTGACTATGGATTCATTATTGTGCAAGTGGGAGCACCACCAAACCAATCGCCAGCCAAGCATAAGCAATGATTGTAAACACCAGCAATATCCAGTCCCCAATACTTCTATCTGCTGACATCGACCCTTCTTTTTTCGAATACCACCAATATATAAATACGCCCGATAGAGCGATAAACATTACGTTTAAGAAAAAAGAGTAATCTATTTTAAAAAATTCCCGATCGGTCATCGATTTGGGACGCAATTCGCGTAGAGCTGGGCAATACCGGCTCTAGGTCCACAATCCATCGTTATTTGCGCGAGATCGAAGAAGAGGCGTCAGCTCGATTGGATGATGAGGCTCTGCTCAGCCAGCCTATAAAAGAGCTTGTCGGACGCCTTGCCTCAGTGCTCCGCCAGGAGGCTCAATCTCTAGTTGAAGAACATCAAACCAAGCATCAAAGCCAGGTAAGGTCACTTACCGATCGCATTCAAGAACTCGAAAGCTCGCTTGCCAACACAAATAACACTTTAGAAGCAAAAGAGCGTGAGCTGAAAGTCGTGCTCTCCGATCATGATGCCAGCAAAGCCTCCGAAGAAACGTTGAAAGCAAATGCTGCCAAAGCCAATCAAGCCAACGAAAAGCTTCAAGTACTGTTAGCCGAGAAGCAGGCTCAGATCGAGTCACTGGAAGAAAAGCATCGTCACAACCGCGAAGCGATGGAGCATTACCGGCAATCCGTTAAGGATCAGCGTGAGCAAGATCAACGAAAACATGAGCACCAAGTACAGCAATTGCAAGCTGAAATCAGGACTTTAAATCAAACACTTTCTGTTAAGCAGGGTGATATCACGCAGCTGAACAAAGACAACGGAAGATTGGCAGCTGAGCTTGGCGCCACACAGAAAACGGTTGCAAAGCTGGAAGCCGAGCAGCGCAAACTAATAACAAATTTGGAGTCGAAATCAGCAGAAGTCGAGTCACTCAAAACCCAACTATCCGAGCTCGAAAAACAATCAGAGTAACTCGATAAGCTTAAAAGGCTGAATGAAGAGCTGCTCGCCTGGAAAGCCCAGGCGTCTGTATCGATTGGCAAGCTGGAAACGGAAATCTCAATTAAGACAGAAATGATGAATCGTTTACTGGAAGAAAGAAGTAAAACCCCGGAAGCCAGTGGATGACCTGCTGCTCTCAGGCTCAGTAGGGTATTTGCTCTTATCGCTGGCCACCTCAGGCGCTTCGCAGACCCTATTGCTGTTTTCCGACAGAGAGGGCTCATACCCGGTCGGCTGCGCAATTTTAGCCCAAAGAGCGGTGCAAATCGATAGCAGAAGTCAGCGTTATATCGAATTACGCATATCATGCGTAATTGCGCGTAATTTCCAAAAAATCGAGTGGCGCCAGGGGTTTGCATTCGAAGTGGCTAAATTTGGGAGTTTTACCGGCCACCTAAAAACTTGTCTCGGATATTTTCAATAAAAACAGTAGGTTAGGCCAGCTTTGGTGAATTTTTCCAGGATGACGGCCGACCCTCTCTCTGGGACAAATTGGTGAAGCGGTTGCCTCAAGTCTCGCAGAGGCTGGATACATCGAAACCCCAAGGAAACAGCTATTTGTAGAGCGAATAAAGCACGCAGATGGAACCTACTTTGTTGGAATGTTAGGTGGTACCTTTTATGAATCGTCTATGTTTTCTGATGCTTTAGCTGAGGTCGTCAGCCCAATTGATTCACCAAGGTACTTGATCAGACGAAAGGGTAGTTATGGCCGCTCTGACTTTCATGCAGTACCGCTGAAGCTGGCCTTGAATAAAAGTAATGCTGAGGCCTTTCATCGAAACTGGGAGCGGTATGTCGGGCCGGCAGAGTTAATCTATACCCGAAACGCAGAGGGACGAAATGTCCTGGCGAAATCACGCCTTAAAGCGTTTTCATCGGCGTTTGCGCGGGAGGTTCGCCGGGAGGATCAGTGGCTTTGACTGCTGACTCTGTTTAAAAGCCGGGCTCCAATTTGAACTCCATGCGCTCCCCCGTTGCTGGGTGACCAAAATCCAGCTCTTTCGCGTGCAAGCAAAGTCTTGGTTCTGACTCCGCAGCATCGCCTGCGTAAAGCGTATCGCCAACAATCGGGTGTCCGATCTGCTGCATATGCAGGCGTAACTGATGCGAACGACCGGTCTTCGGAAACAGCGCGACGCGGGTATTACCGTTCTCCACAGAGAGTTTTTGCCAGCGTGTCAGTGCATAACGGCCGTCCGTGTGGCTGATCATCTGGCGTGGACGATTTGGCCAGTCGACGATGATGGGTAGGTTGATGCACCCCTGATTGCCGGATACTTCTCCCATCACGACCGCTTCGTAGACTTTGCGCGTGGTCTGGGCTTCAAACTGGCGCTGGACGGTATTCAGCGCTTTTTTGTCGCGGGCAAACACCAGAATGCCAGAGGTGTCCTGATCCAGCCGGTGAATCACCAGAATCTCGCCATAGCGTTCCTCGAGTCGACTGACGCAGGAGTCCTTCAGGTACCGCCCCGGCACGCTTAGCAGGCCGGCAGGCTTGTTGACGACGATGATGTCGTCGTCGATATAGAGCGGCGGGATCAGGCCGTCGTTCGGTATGTGGCGGGTATCCCGCCGTGAGGTGTGCCGACCCTCAGTCATGATGTTGGCGTCACCTGTTCGGCGGCGATCACTGCGCTTTGGTCTGGAGCATCTGGGAGGTTGCGGATCAGCATGGCACGCTTCATCGGCAAGTGCTCAAGACCGTCTGCCGGAAGGGTGACAATAAAGCCGGAGCCCGGTGCGTCGTCGCGCGGATTGCCACCGGTGTCGCGGATGTCATTCAACGTGTAAGTCACATTGCCCGCGGTGGTCATCAGCTCAACGGTATCGCCGTTCTGGAAGCGGTTTTTCACTTCAACGGTTAAACGACCATCGCGGACTTCGGTCACCTGACCCACGAACTGCTGATGTACTGAGGCTGAGTTCCCGCGCTCGTAGTTCTGATACTCGTCATGCACATGACGGCGGAAGAAGCCCTCGGTGTAGCCGCGATTCGACATGTTCTCCAGTGTATCCATCAGTCCTTTGTCGAAGCTTCTGCCTGCCACAGCGTCATCAATCGCTTTGCGATACGCCTGTGCGGTGCGTGCCACGTAGTAATGAGATTTGGTGCGGCCTTCGATCTTCAGCGAATGTACACCGAGCTCCACCAACTTCCGAATATGCTGGATGGCGCGTAAGTCCTTGGAATTCATGATGTAGGTGCCGTGCTCGTCTTCGAACGCCGGCATATATTCATTCGGGCGGTTGCCTTCCTGAAGCAGGAAGATCTTATCCGAGGTCGCGCCGCGCCCGAGAGTTGGATCGAATTCGTTCACGCCCTTCGGGACAACGTCACCTTGGGCGGTTTCTTCCGCTTCGTGGGCGTCGTATTTCCAGCGGCAGGCGTTGGTGCAGGTGCCCTGATTCGGGTCACGGTGGTTCATATAGCCGGAGAGCAGGCAGCGGCCTGAATAAGCAATGCAGAGTGCGCCGTGAACAAAGACTTCGATTTCCATCTCCGGGCACTTTTCGCGGATTTCGGCGATCTCTTCAATCGACAGTTCGCGCGAGAGGATGATCCGACTGACGCCCTGGCGGCGCCAGAATTCGACACTGGCCCAGTTGACGACGTTTGCCTGAACAGACAGATGAATCACCTGATCTGGCCATTTGTCTTTGACCATCATAATCAGACCCGGATCGGACATAATCAGGGCGTCGGGCTTCATCTCAATCACAGGCTCAATATCACGCATATACGTCGCGATCTTTGAGTTGTGCGGGGCGATGTTGCTGGCGACATAGAACTGCTTGCCAAGGTTGTGAGCGTACTCAATCCCTGTGGCAAGATTCTGCATGTTGAAGTCGTTATTACGCACGCGAAGGCTGTATCTTGGCTGGCCGGCGTATACAGCGTCAGCACCGTAGGCAAACGCGTATTTCATGTTGTTCAGCGTACCAGCGGGCGATAGCAGTTCTGGGGTAAAGGTCATGGTGTAGCCTCCGCGCAAATTCGAGCGCGGAGACTAGCATAATTTAGTATTTCTGGCAGCTGCGACGGATCAGGAGGACAACCCGAAAGGCGAGGTGTCAACGTCTGCGAGCGAGCGCAGAATGGCACCAGAGATAGGCCTTTGCTTTACATTGCTCAGGGCTGATGTCCATTCGCTGTCCAGCTCCTTCCAATAGTCGGCCAGTCCTTCACCGTCGCCGCCGAGAGCTTCAAGCTCCTGATGGAGATCGTTAATGTTGCCTCGTATGAGTGAGGTGTCATCCGAATCTTCATCAAACAGAGCCGCAAACGCTGTGTGGGTCGCAGAAAACACCAAAGCAGAGATGCGTCCATTGAGGGAGTCAGTGTTCTCGAAGGTGGCTTCCCAGTCAGAAAATGCGTTGTAGAAGCGTTCAAGGTTCGACTCTGACTTCAACTCACCGCTGATGAAAGCCCTGAGTTTTGATATTGCTTTTTTCCAGTGATCAAAGTTTGAAGCAGTCTCGCTTTCTTCAAGAGTCAGATGTGGAATGCAGCTGTCGATAAGCGCGAGACACCAGGCACTGCGGGCAATCGGACTGAGGTGTGTATCGGATGGCACTGATTGAGCTCCGTGATTATTGGTAGGAGGTTATTGTACAGAAAAAGTAGCAATGAGAGCTTGATCACAAGGTTATGGTGAAGCATGTATGACAGTTCTCGTTTTACAAAGTGGCGTGCCATGTAGTATTGACTTTGCATAAATCTCAGCGTTGTCTATTGTCTATTATGTGTACAGTTAAGCGGCAAGGCCTATGAATACTGAGCTTACACTGGTAGATGTTTCTGGCACACACCTATCAGTCGATATTAATCAGCTCACCCCGATGGGATTTGAGAGTGTGATCAGTCAGCGTGAACTCGCTGAGTTGAGGGATGAGAGTGGCCGGTTCCGGGAATTCGAAATGCAGTTGCGCGCGTCTAATGATGAACAGAATACCTACCTGGAAAGTCTTGGCGTCTGTCGTGTGCATTCAGTCAGGCGCATCTGTGCGGATAAGTCGGTATTGTGTCTGCGTTTTGAAGCTTCTCCATGCGATATCTACAACCGTCTGGCTGGCGCAGGCGTTGGTAATATCAATATTCACCCCGTCCGCGAGCCATGCGAGATTCCAGAAATTCTAAGGCGTGCCTGATGTTATTTCGAATAATCGGGCATCCCCGTGATTTCGCAGAAGGGTCTCCTGATCCTCTGTGACCGTTAGTGTAAGAGCAACCCCGGTTTCCGAATATTGCTCTTCCTCAACGGCGGCTCCGACTTCTATCGCTATATAGCGGGCCTGAGCTTCATTTTTGAAATCGCAGCGTATACATAGCGTCTTGACGGGGCGCCACTCCACCCAATTTTCTTTGCCAAAGCTCATGATCGCGTCCGACGCAGAACTGCCGTACGCGCGCTGAAGGCCGCCCATGCCCAGTTTAATACCACCGAAGTACCGGGTAATCAGAATTGCACAGTTGATTACGTTGTGGTGCTGCATCACTTTCAATATGGGTGGGCCACTGGTGCCGCCGGGCTCTCCATCATCACTGAACCCTTCGACTACCTGACCTTCCGGGTTTATGGCGCGAAAGCCATAACAGACATGATTAGCTTTGGGGTGGGCCTCCTTGAGGGCCTGCTGCCGTATCTTGGTAATCTCTGGGTCTGTGATCGGAAGTATTTCAGCGATAAATCGACTGTTTTTGACGTCTGTTTCGCAGCTGTGGCCGTTCAGTGGGAATACAAGCATTAGCGAACGCAGCGATAAATGTTGAAGCGTTTGTCGTCAGAAATAAGCGCTACGTCTTTAAATAGTCGCTTCAGTACTTTTGTGTACGGCAGGTGGCGGTTTGCAACGACAAGAAGCTCTCCGCCTTGGCGTAACTGATGGAAGCTCTCATGAAACATACTCTCTGCGATGGAGGTCAGCTGCTTGTGGCCATCGTGAAATGGTGGGTTACAGATAACTGTATCCAGGGTTTCATCAACCGACGACAGGATGTTGCCCTGACGTATATCACCATTAAGGGAGTTGGCTTTGAGGTTCGCCCTGGCTGAAAGGGTTGCCAGCAGAGAATCGTCGGTACCTATGATGGTTGCTTCCGGATTGTTGTTGGCAAGATGTACAGAGAGTATGCCATTGCCACACCCCAGATCGCAGATAATCCCGGTCTGGTTGGAAGGTAAGTGCTTCAGCATTGCACGTGCCCCAGGGTCTGGGCGATCACCGCAGAAGACCCCGGCCGGTGCTGACAGGGAAAAGCCGTTGATTTCATAGCTGCGGGTGGATGGTAGCAGGTCTCTGAATCCGGCTAACCCTCGTATTTTTATCAGTCTGGCCTTGCGCACTACTGGCAGCTGTTCGTAGTAGCCAGCATGCTCCTCAAGCCAGTTTAATAGTGGTATTGGGATGTGCTTCGCCATTCCGGCAAGAAGAACCGTGGCATCAGGAGACACCCTCGACAGGTAGTGCAGTTGTTCTGCCAGCTGCTCTTTCTGCTTAGGAATACGGATCAGGACCGTTGAGTTTTCACCGTCAGATTTGACATGAGCGAAGGCATCAGACAGGTCAGGGTGGCTTAGAAACTCTGCTTCCGACAGTCCGTTTTCGCTCCGGTTCTGTTGTGTCGCTACTTGGGCGCAGAAACTGTCATGCCATAACTGAGCGTCTGGGAATGCGCAGGACAGGGCGCCGTAGCGATCATTCAATATGAGGCTGACCGGCTGGGTAGCCTCATTGATCAGGAATTCATCAGCAGCATCCCAGGGCATGCTGACGTTAGCAGGTACATCGGGGTAGCACCGAAGGTTCAGGTCGGCTTTAGGCCAGTGGGGCATCAGTACAGGTCTTCGTCGCGCTTGTTGTTGTCCAGCAGACTAAGCAGATCTGGATCTCTTTCTTTGGTTTCTTCTTCGCGCTTGTTTTCGCGGTCTTTTTGAGAATCCACACGCTGCTTGCCTTCTTTTTTGCGTGCTGCTTCCTGGTCGGCTTTCAGTTGCTTTTTGGCTTCTGGATTCGAATCCAGAAATTTCTCAAAAACAGATTTGTTCTTTTTACTGGTGCGCTTACCGCTTTGACGATCGGTGCCAGCCTCTCGCTTCAGCTTTTTGATGCTTCCGGTTTTCACCTGATGGATGCGCGATAGCGAGCGGGTTTTCTTTTTACGGGTCATGGTGGCTGCTTCAGTAAAAGTGAGCGGGCATTTTACCTGACTCACATGCTGTTTTCATCGGGTGTATACTCCGGGGCATGTATATCTCACTACTTATCCAGACTCTTTCCATTACTGTGCCCGTCGTACTGCTTGTCGTACTCGGGGTTTACCTCCGGCATAAACAGCATATCGATGATGCTTTCGTAGCGACCTCGTCGCGACTTGTGTTTAATGTGTCTTTGCCGGTGCTGATGTTTCTGGCGATTGTGACCGCTGATATGGCGGTTTCTCAGCATCTGCCGCTGGTGTGGTTTTCTTTGGGTGCCTCGCTCGCTGCATTTGCGTTTGTTTTTGCTGTGTCTAGGGTGCTTCGCGTTTCGCCTCGACGCCACGGAGCATTTGTTCAGGGGGCTTTTCGGTCGAACCTCGGGATTGTCGGCCTCGCACTCTGTCTGAATGCATACCCGGAAGAGGGTGCGATACTGGGCGCACTTGTATTAGCGGTGGTTACGCCAGTCTACAATCTTCTCTCTGTCTGGGTGCTTGCCTCCGGGGATAAGAATATTTCCTGGGGGCAGCAACTGATAACAACGGCTCGAAATCCTTTGATTATTGCCATTGCGCTGGCAGGCGTCGTGCGAGGCTTTGGCCAGGAACTGCCTCAGGTGCTTCTCCAGACCGGCGATATTCTGGCTGGTTTAACCCTTCCTTTGGCCCTTATTGGTATTGGTGCATCACTGACAATGAATCGAGCATTGGTTGCCAACTCAGTAGTCTGGTCGGCCGTTGCTCTCAAGCTGGTTGTATTGCCTGTATTAATTATTGTTTCCGCAGTTTATATCGGGATAACTGGGGCGGCGTTGGGGGTTATTGCTCTTATGTTTGCCTCTCCTACGGCAGCAGCAGCGTTTGTTATGGCTAAGAGTATGAATGCTGATAGCCGCCTGACGGCGGATGTGATAGCTCTATCCACGCTCGGTTCAGGCGTGACGGTGACGACGATTATCTATGTTCTGAATCTGTCTGGGCTGTTATAGTTGTCAGCTTAACAGAACCCTATCTTGCGTACGGAAATGCCGAGCAAAGAATATCTCCTAGTCTACGTCTCCAGTCTGCCAGATGATGTTGCAGCGCGATTCGAGGTCGATCGACAAGTCGCCCTGGCTGGCGCTGTGGGCGCAGGACTTGTCTGGGATGCACGTTACGCTCAGTATGACTGGGAATTGGTAAAAAAGCAGATTGCGCAGGCGGATGCTTTTCTTTTGCTGTTGGGCGAAAACTACGGCCCAACGACGCCCACCGGCATTAGTTTTCAGCATCGTGAGCTGGTTTATGCGCAGTCGTTGCACAAGCCTGTTTACTACCTTATGCAGACGGGTATGGATGGCAGTGGCACCAGTGACGTGAGGTTGCAAGAATTACGTCAGCAAGTGCGGAGCCAGGTGTCAGGTAAAATCTGGCATTTGCTGGATGAGTTAAGCGTCCATGTGAAAACCCTCCTGAAGAACTGGGAGCGCGATGTCAAAGCGCTCGCGCGCATCGCCGACGACAGTGATCGTATCAGGATGGCAGAACGCTCGTTTCCAACGAAAGTTGCGCCACTCGGCACGCCACCACGGAAAGACATTGAGTTGATTGCTCAGGCTAACGTGTATCGCGGAGGGAATCTTGCTCACCAGCTGGTTAAGCTACCTATGAAGACAGACAGAATCTGGAGAAGCGTTCTGCCGCTGTTGCGTCTCGGTGCCAGTGAAGATCGTCTCAGAACGCATATGGAACAGGTTTTGACTGCTGAGGTTAAGGCGAGATTGCTGTCGGATAACCCCGGAAGTCATGCAGTGGATGGTGTTCGTATCGAGCGGAATCAATTCAGAAGAGTTTTGGATGGTTGGTCATCAGAAGGGTATGTCGAGCATGTGAGGCAGGGAGCGCGCACGATCTGGTCGCTCCCGTCATAATGAGCGATTCAGCTACCTAGCAGACTCGACCGCTGTTCCCACTCGCTCTTCATGCTGTCGCATACTGTGTTGCATACATCGAAAATGAAAGGCGCAGCAATACTGAAAAATGCCATATTGCCTTCCTGGCGACGTTTCACGAGGCCGTGAGTGCGCAGAGTCGACAGGTGTTTGGAGACATTAGGCTGGGATGCGCCGGTGTTCTCTACCAGCTCAGTGACAGACTTTTCGCCGCTCTGTAGTTGGTGAAGTATTTTCAGCCGCATTGGGTCAGACAGGAGTCTGAATCTCTGTGCAATCAGCTCAAGCATTTCGTCTGACATAGATTCTGCATTGTTCGACATGGTGTCCGGTACTCGATGTATCGTTTCAAAAGCAATTCTCAGTCTCATTATATCGTATGGTTTGCATCTGAAATATAACCGTTAAGTTATTTTGTCATTCTATTTCGTAATTCTTCCCATGCTTTTGGGTATAAGACGGAAAAGCAACTCTCCATCGTGGTGGAAGTTACAGTCACTCTGTATACTTCGTGCAATTATGAAAAAGGCTTTTGTTTCAATGAATAAGAACCTCCAGACTGTCTTAGTAATCCTGTTGAGTGTTGTCTTCATGGCTTCCTGCTCTGAACCTCAGCCAGAGCTACGCCGTATTTCTGGGTTTACTATGGGTTCGCAGTATCACATCAGTTGGTTTGGTGGCGAGGCGACACCGACAGAGGTACACGAGCAGGTTGAGGACAGGCTCGCCCACTTGATTTCAGTCTTCTCTACGTATGAAAAGAACTCTGAACTGTCGCGCCTGAATTCCAATTCTGAGACGCTGGCGGGAAAGCCCGTGCAAGTAAGCCCGGAATTAATGTCGGTGCTTCAGGACGCCAGCTACATCAACCGATACAGTATGGGGCGTCTTGATGTAACCGTAGGGCCTTTGGTGAATCTGTGGGGGTTCGGGCCAGAAGAGCGAGAGGGCGTACCAAGCCAGGCAGAGGTAGATCAGCTTCTTGAGATGACAGGTATGAATAAGCTTGCTCTCGATAAGGAGAAAAACGAGATTCTGATGGACGTGCCGCTGTACATCGATCTGTCTGCGGTTGCTAAAGGTTGGGCTGTTGATGACATAGGTCTACTCCTGGAAGCCATGGAGATAAGCGACTATCTTGTTGAAATCGGTGGAGAGGTCCGTATCCGAGGTGCCAAACCCTCGGGTGACTGGCGTATCGCAATTGAGCGGCCCGTAATGGAAGTCGGTCATTCAGCCCAGAAAATCATCGCACCCGGAAATCACGCGGTCGCTACATCGGGAGATTACCGGAACTATTTTGAAGAAAATGGTCAACGGTATTCACACACAATTGATCCACTGACGGGTTATCCGATTCGTCACGCTTTGGCGTCGGTCAGTGTGATTCTTCCAACCTGTTCTCTGGCAGACGCCTGGGCTACAGCACTCAACGTGGCCGGGCCTGAGGCTGCCATGGCGCTGGCGGAAGCGAATGACCTGCCGGCTTATTTTATTATTCGTGATGGCGATGGTTTCAAAGAAGCCTCTTCATCAGCATTTGAGCGGATGTTTGGCTCTGCGGGCCACTGATCAGCCATATCATTCTGGAGTTTGATTATGTCGACAATTCTTGTTGCCTTCGGTGTTATGCTCACCATTGTTGCTGCTATGGCTATTGGTGTGATTATGGGGCGTAAACCTATATCAGGTTCGTGCGGCGGCATGAGCGCTATCGGCATGGAACAGGCCTGTGATGTCTGTGGTGGCGATAAGTCGCGTTGCGAAAAAGAGAGCAAAGAGGCAGCCAAGGCATCCGATGGTGCCGATTTTTATGATGCAACTAAGCGCTAATCCAGCAGTTCATTGATTATTGCCTACAATAGACATAACTGATTGCTATAACGGAGTTTCAGATTCATGGCGGAATACCATTACGACGTCGTCATTATAGGTGCAGGCCCTGCGGGTGAAGGGGCTGCGATGAATGCAGCCAAAAAGGGCAAGAAAGTCGCTGTCGTAGAAGACAAGAAAATGGTTGGTGGTAACTGTACCCACTGGGGGACGATTCCATCCAAAGCCCTCCGTCATGCGGTTAAGCAGATCATTCAGTTCAATACCAACCCAATGTTCCGGGAAATCGGGGAGCCGCGCTGGTTCTCTTTCCCTCAGGTCCTGAAAAGCGCTGAGAAGGTCATTGCCAAGCAGGTGAAATTGCGGACTGAGTTTTATGGCCGCAATCGCGTCAGCGTTTATACAGGCAAGGCTCAGTTCGTTGATGAGCACACGCTGGACGTTATGGCCGGTGCTCAGGCCAATACCCGTCTGACTGCCGATGAATTTGTCATCGCGACAGGTTCAAGCCCCTGGCGTCCGAAGGGGATCGATTTCGATCATCCACGTATTTATGACTCAGACACCATTCTCAGCCTTGAGCACACGCCACGTACCATTATTATTTACGGTGCAGGTGTGATTGGTTGTGAGTACGCGTCAATATTCTCGGGCCTTGGGGTTAAAGTTGACCTGATCCACCCGGGTGATCGCCTGCTCAACTTCCTTGATGATGAAATTTCTGATGCGCTTAGCTATCACTTGCGTGACAAGGGCGCTCTGATTCGTCACAGCGAACAGTTCTCTTCCGTTGAAGCTAATGAGCGTCACGTAACTATGACCATGGTTTCGGGTAAAAAAGTGAAGGCGGATGCTTTCCTTTGGGCCGCAGGACGCTCGGGTAACACCGACGGCCTTGGACTGGAGAACGTAGGGCTTGAAACAAACAGTCGTGGTCAGGTCGATGTGGATGGCGAATACCGTACCGCGGTGCCTCATGTGTACGCCATTGGCGATGTGATCGGCTGGCCAGCTCTTGCTTCTGCAGCCTATGACCAGGGCCGCGCGGCGGCTGCAATCATCTCATCTCCCGACGAGTTCCGTTTTGTTGACGAAGTACCTACAGGTATTTATACGATTCCTGAGATTTCGTCGGTCGGTAAAAACGAGCGTCAGTTGACTGAAGAGAAGATCCCGTACGAGGTCGGGCAGGCTTTTTTCAAGAACATCGCACGTGCACAGATTACTGGCGAAGGCGTGGGTATGCTCAAGATACTGTTTCATCGTCAGACGCTGGAGCTCTTAGGTATTCATTGCTTTGGTGACCAGGCAGCTGAGATTGTGCACATCGGCCAGGCCATTATGAATCAGAAGGGTGAGGGGAATACTCTTCGTTACTTCGTCAATACGACATTCAACTACCCGACAATGGCAGAAGCTTACCGGGTTGCAGCGCTCAATGGCCTGAACAGGCTCTGATGCGACAAGGCTGGCTCTGCTGTAGCAGAGTCAGCTTACTCTTTCGTACCGGTACTTATTCCTTGTGCTGTTTGTTCCTTGTGGTACTTATTCGTAAGTGTGAACTCTCAAGCTGGGCAGAATCGGAGCCTCGCTAATCAGATTATCTTCTCTACTTTTCCTACTACGCCCCTCGGGCGGTGTTAGCGGAACATCTTTTATGTTGGGCAATTCACCATGCGGATTGTCTGTGGCAACAAAGATGGGGAGCGGACAGTTAAGTGATTTTCGCCCGCTCTGAAATACAACGTTGGCTCTGACTGTCGGTGCAAGTGTCTGGACCTGGGCAAGTTTTGAGCTTGGGGGGAGATTGCCAAGTATTTTTAGCTGAGCTTGTACATGTGCTTTCTCTTCACCTATATCCAGCAAAGCCTGCTCGGCTTCTTTGACTGAAATGCGCTTGATACTCCGGCCATGGGCATACCAGGTAAAACGGCAGCTCACCGGATACTCATCAAGGAGAGGAAGGGTTCTTGTGCATTGTTTCAGGTGAATGCGGCGAAGTCCGCTTGCGTTGCCAATGAGATTCCGAAACGACGAGCCGCGCGCATCAAGTGCACTGAGAGCGCTCTTCAGATTCGCTTCAGAGGTGCCCCGGAGTGTTCTCGATACCCGTGCAAAAGCCTCTTTGCAGTCATTTACCTCTTTGATCAGCAACTGGGTTTCCGGGCTTGCGAGAATAAGCCCGTGACGGCTACGCGTTGTTCTTCCGTCCTGCTCATGAGACATATACCAGAGATCAGCGAGATGGTCGTTTGCCCAATGGATTGGGTCGGGGTTTATCGCCTGTTCGGTATCACTCAGAGGGTAGAAGTGGTGTGGACGTTCTGTATTGAGGTGCCCGGTTAAATCAGAGAGGCGCGCTTTGAGGTCGTCAAAGCACGACTTCAGTTCAGTGATCACGTGCGGTTATCTTTGCCTTGATAAAATCGGAATGAGAAATATACAAAAGATCGGCAATTCTGCGAATCATGTGCTCCTCGTATTTATCCAGATCGTTGTCGGCGTAGGCGATTCTCCATAGCGAGACCAGAAGTTCCATCTTTTGCTCCACTTCCCACTGATCATGAATCGCAGATGTGAAACGCTGCAAATCATTTGAGACGTCGACCGTATCAAAAGCCTCTGAAAGTAACGTTTCGACGTCCCGTTCGGGAATCAGGCTCTTAAGAGCGGCTCGCATCGCGTCTTTCTCTGTGTCGTCCACATCATGATCAGCACGAATGATTTCTGTCATTAGCACCGCGGCAGCAATAGCTGAGTCTTCGGGCTCAGGTACGTACTGCTCACCGGTGAGTTTTTCGAAAAACTTGCGAATCATAGGAGCTCTGTCAGTTGTTGCTCTAGTAATTGCTGGTCTGCAGCAAAGCGACGAATACCGTCAGCCAATTTTTCGGTAGCCATGGCGTCTTCATTCATGGCCCAGCGGAAGGTTGCCTCGTCGACCTTAACCTCCTCGTCTGCACTGGTCAGCTGAGGCTCTAGACGGCGTACCAATGGGGTAGCATCTGCTGCCAGCTCTGCTAACAGGTCAGGGCTGATTGTAAGCTTGTCACAGCCCGCCAGAGCTTCGATTTCGCCGGTGTTACGGAAGCTGGCCCCCATAACTACGGTCTTATGCCCGTAGGTTTTGTAATAGCGATAGATTCTGGCGACCGACTGAACGCCTGGATCATTGTCGCCGGAAAAGTCAGCATCGGGGAGCTTAGATTTGTGCCAGTCGAGAATGCGGCCAACAAAGGGTGAAATCAGCGTTGCACCCGCCTCAGCACAAGCAATTGCCTGATGAAAATTAAACAGCAGGGTGAGGTTGCAGGTAATGCCTTCCGCTTCAAGTTTGCGCGCTGCCTGAATACCCTCCCAGGTAGAGGCTATTTTGATCAGAACGCGCTCGCGCGGAACGCCCTCTGCCTCGTACATAGAAATAAGCTTCTTTGCCTTGGCAATGGTTGCTTCTGTATCGAAAGAGAGGCGAGCGTCGACCTCGGTCGAGATCAGGCCGGGAATAATACCGAGAATTTCTTTGCCGATCGCAACGGCCAGATAGTCGCAGGCGTTAGCAATCATAGAATCATTGTTGTCTGCGGCTGAGGCCCACTGCGCCGCCTTTTCGAGGAGTGGGCGGTATGCTGGTATTGCTGCAGCTTTCAGAATGAGCGACGGGTTCGTGGTGGCGTCTTCCGGCTTGTGGGTTTTTATTGCCTCGATGTCACCTGTATCGGCGACCACTGCCGTCATTCCGCGTAGTGCTTCCAGTTTGCTCATTTCTATATTCCAGGCTGGTAATGTGAATGTGTCTGACTTATCTTAGAGTGTAGGAACTCAAGGTTAAGGTCAATTGACAACAACGTTGAGAAAGGTAAAAGACGATACAAAACAGGTAATTGGAGTTAGTTATGAAAGTAATTACTGCGCTCGTGATGTTGTTTACTTCGGCGCTTGTTTTCGCTTCCGAACCGGTATGGTTGGATGTCAGAAGTGAAGGGGAGTTCAATTCAGGGCACCTGGATGCTGCGACCAATGTTCCTCATGGTGAGATTACCGCTAGGATTTCTGCCCTTGTTGAAGATAAGGATACACCTATCTATCTTTACTGTCGGTCGGGTAATCGCGCTGGTATTGCTCAGAAAGCGTTAGAGGCTGAAGGGTACACCAACATCACGAATGTTGGCGGCCTGAGTGATGCCAGGGAGAAATATGCAGCGATGGCTGAGTAATTCAGTCAATCAGCTGCAGCGCTTCCTCTAAAACTTGAGTGCCGGACTCCCGAAGGTGAGCCCGTTCGCTCAGGTAGCGACGAAATAATCTCGCGCCCCGTTGACCATTAAAGAGGCCCAGAATGTGTCGGCTGACATAATGAAGCGGGGCTCCTTTAGCTAAAAGAGACTCTATATAGGGGTAGAGTGCTCGCACAGCATCCTTTGCTGACTCTGTGTTGGCGGGCTTGCCAAAGTAAAGCTCGTCTGCATCAATCAGCACTGACGGATTCTGGTAGGCCTCACGCCCCACCATAACACCATCGACGTGCGGCATGATTTCGGCGATCTGCTTGTGAGTCTTAATCCCACCGTTGATGATGATCTCAAGATCTGGAAATTCCTGCTTCAGCCGGTATACATCATCGTAGCGCAGAGGAGGTACTTCCCGGTTTTCTTTTGGAGAAAGCCCCTGAAGGATGGCTTTTCGTGCATGCACGATAAAGGTTTTGCATCCGGTTTCAGCAACGGTGGCGACAAAATCACGCATGTGCTCGTAGCTATCCTGATCATCAATGCCGATCCGGTGCTTAATGGTCACATCAATACTGGTACTGTCCTGCATAGCCTTAATACAGTCAGAGACCAGCTGCGGGTGAGCCATCAGACATGCGCCTATCATGTTGTTCTGAACGCGATCGCTCGGGCAACCCACGTTAAGATTGACCTCATCGTAACCCCATTCCTCAGCGTACCTGGAACAGGTGGCGAGCTCTGAAGGATTGCTGCCGCCTAGCTGGAGCGCGATCGGGTGTTCAATATCGTTGTATTCGAGAAAACGGTCACGATTGCCATGGATCAGCGCGCCAGTCGTCACCATCTCTGTGTAGAGCAGTGTGTCTTTGGTCAGCTGCCGCCAGAAGTAACGGCAATGTTTATCAGACCAGTCCATCATGGGGGCGGTGCAAAAACGACGTGATGGGGTTTTGCGGGCTTTTCCAGCGATAGCGGGGCTTTGTGGCGGGTTCGGGCTTGTGCCTTCTTGTGACATTTTTGCGTTTTCTCGGTCTTTTTTGTATTGTCGGTGCGCCAAAAGTGCGCCATGACCTGTATTAAATTCTGTGGCGCACCGGTTTGTGGCGCACCGGGGTGGATATGGCGACAATTTCAGAGCGTAAAAAAAAGGACGGCAGTATCTCATACCGTGCTGAGATACGCATTAAGCGGGCGGGTAAGGTTGTTTATCGTGAGTCTGAGAGTTGGCCAAAGCGTAAGCTGGCAGAGCAGTGGGCGGCGCGGCGTGAGTCGGTGTTGTCTGAACCTGGTGCGTTGGATCAGGCGATTGCGGGCAAGCTGGAGGCGCCGCTGACTGTGGCTGAATTGATTCAGCGTTATATCGATGTTGTATACCCGCTGAAGCCGTGGGGGCGGACTAAATCAGATACGTTGCGGCAGTTGTCTGGGGCTGCGTTTGGTCGGCTGGTTGCGGTGGATGTAACGGCGGCGGACATTATTGATCATTGCCGGTCGTGGCCTGCGAGTGCCGCGACTGTGAATCAGCACTATTTGTATATTCGGGGTGTGTTTTCTGTTGCTCGGGATCTGCTGCGGTGTGATGTGCAGTGGGCTGAGGTTGATGCGGCTCAGCGTACTATGACGAAGCTGCGAATCATTGGTAAGTCGCTTGAGCGTGATCGGCGTCCCTCGATTGATGAGATGACTCGGGTGGTGTCGGAGTTTTACCGGCGGCGAAAGGCTTGGGGGGTCAGTGGTCGTGCGGTGCGCGGTGATTTGATTCCGATGGATAAGGTGTTGGTGTTTGCGATGTTCTCGGGTCGGCGTCAGGAAGAGATTGCCCGAATCAGTCGCTCGGATACTGACTTTAAGCGGCAGCGGGTGTTGATTCGATCAATGAAGCACCCAACAAAGAAGGCTTCAAACGATGTGTGGTGTTATGTACCTGATGAAGCCTGGCGGGTGATGTTGAGTATGCCAGAGTCAGAGGATGGCCGGTGGTTTCCGTTTTATCATCGGACGTTAGGCGATAGGTTTCGGCAGGTTCTGAAGGAGCTCAGTATGTGGTCGCTGGATGACCCTGATAATAATTTACGCTTTCACGATCTGCGGCATGAGTGTGCTTCTTGGTTGTTTGAGCGCGATGGGTATAAGGGGCAGCGCTGGGATGTTTCGCGTGTTGCGTCTGTTACTGGGCATCAGTCGTGGAATACTCTGAAGCGTTACACGCAGATTGAGAACTCAGTTCCGAACGATAAATGGGAGGGCTGGGAATGGGCTGAAAGGGTGTGTGATTGATGTTGGTCAGTGTTCTCGCGTAAATCGTGGTAGCGCCTTGGCTATTGCCTGGCATACGTTGTTGATGCCTCGCTCTCCTGATTTTGTCTTTGGGTTTTTGAATGGTTGTCCGTCAACATAGGTTCGGTAGCTGTCGATCCGTGAACCGGGAAGTAGGGTGAACACTACGTGCTCGCTTGTACGCTTCCGGGTGATCTCTATTGTGATTTCGTCATCGTCGTCAATAAGGCTGGCGATATCGCCAGCCTCTTCAAGGCGTTTTCTTTCTTTCGCCTGGTTGGCATTGATGCTCCATGCTTTCCGGTTTCGTTTGTTGTAAGTCATTGATTTTTATATCCCGACCTTTAACGGTCTGTATAGTCCAGTGTTAGGTGCCAAACATATCACACTGCTTTTGTGCATCTTCAATACGCCTGCAAGCAATATCAAAATATTTTCGTTCGCGCTCAATGCCTATAAAACGCTTACCCATTTTGTGACAGGCCACGCCAGTTGTACCACTACCCATAAAAGGGTCGAGTATTGTTTCAACTTCTTGCGGTGCTTGGCTTATAGCCCATTCCATTATCGGCACTGGCTTTTGGGTTGGGTGCTCTCTCACTTCCTTGTTTTTCATGTTTTCTTGTAACATTCCATTCCAACGCCATTTTTTAATCCGTACAGCTTTATTTAAGTTAGTCCAAGCAAGTTCGCAGTCTGCAAAATCGCCAGTATTGTCTTTATCCCAAACCAATACACAACTTGTTGGCGGTAAAGCAAAATAATTACCACCAAAAATAATCTGGTTTTTGCTCTTTTCTCTTATCAATTCAAATATCCAACCTGCAGGCGGGCGACTATCCCAAAGATCATTTCCATAGTCTTTTGCTGTAGTTGCCTTTGATCGGCTTTTATTTTTACCTGCAGCTTCATTTATCCCATACGGCGGGTCAGTCAAAATCAAATCAACATTATCAAGCTGCGGCAATATTACGGCGCAATCACCACAATAAAGTTCAGCATTACCTATAGTTACTTTTTCCAAAATCTTTACTCCGTGGTTAAAATTGCACCTAACAACAACTTCAAAAGGACAAGCAAAGCTTGCCGTTTAAGTTAAGGGTTATTGCTCTCGTAAACTCTTCAGCATCCGCTGAATCTCGTCGTGTTCTTGGGGCGTGGCCCAGACCTTACGGCCAACATAACCGGCATTAGTCATGCGCTGCTTAAACTCTGCCTGGCGCTGC
>Ga0256829_1000210_pt1 | contig 70486 bp, 59 predicted proteins | sample 131447metaG_FD_185979 | JGI IMG/M metagenome (GOLD analysis project Ga0256829, IMG submission 185979) | Hydrothermal vent microbial communities from Lau Basin, Pacific Ocean - 131-447 | ecosystem: Environmental > Aquatic > Marine > Hydrothermal vents | place: Pacific Ocean: Lau Basin | collected...
GCTGGTCGTGAACAACGTCCAGTTCAAGGATGGCGAACCCTTGACCGATCAGTCAGACAGGACTGCCGCCTGACCGGCCATACACAGAATTTGACAATAACTCGAAATTCAAAAGAAAACCAGCCACACCCTACGGCCGGATGCCAACAACCCAGAAAGCGCCCAGCACATGCTGATTGAAGGGGAGAACCTGGAAGTGCTGCGTGTGCTGCAGAAAAGCTATTACGGTAAGGTCAAGATGATTTACATTGACCCGCCCTACAACACCGGCAACGACAGCTTTGTTTACCCGGATGACTACTCTGAAACGCTTGATGAATATCAAAAGCGCACTGGGGAAAAGAACGAAGCAGGGTTTTTGAACAAGCAAAGCCTATGGAAGAAAAACAGCAAAGAAAGTGGTCAATACCATAGCGCTTGGCTATCGATGATGTATCCCCGCCTTTATTTGGCACGCAACCTGCTACGTGAAGACGGCGTTATTTTTATAAGTATTGATGACAACGAAGCGGCGAATTTGAAGTTGCTTTGTGATGAGGTTTTCGGGGAAGAAAATTTTATTGCAGAAATAGTTTGGCAGAGGGCATTTTCGCCAAAAAATGATGCAAAATATTTGTCTGATAGCAATGACTATGTGCTTTTATATGCAAAATCAAAAAGATTTTTTAATGTAGGCAGACTTGAACGTACCGAAGCAGCAAATGAGCGTTATAAAAATTTAGATAATGATCCTAGAGGAGTTTGGATATCAGACAATTTGACAGTAAAGACCTACTCAGAAAAATATAACTATCCTATAACTACACCAAGTGGGCGAGTCGTTGAACCTGCAGATGGCAGATGCTGGTCAACAAGTAAAGAAAGAATGCAAGAGCTGATTGAAGATAATAGGATTTGGTTCGGAGCTAATGGAGATAATGTTCCTCGTTTAAAAAGATTTCTAACAGACGTGCAGCAAGGTATGGTTGCCACTACTTTATGGCTTCATGACGAAGTGGGTCATAATCAAGAGGGAAGGCAAGAGTTAAAAGAACTATTTGACGATAAAGGCTATTTTGATGGGCCTAAACCAGTTAGGTTGCTAAAGAGAATTTTAAAAGTGGGGGCTGTTATAGATAATGATATAGTTCTCGATTTCTTCTCAGGGTCAGGCTCTACAGCCCACGCACTAATGGAACTTAACGCTGAAGACGGCGGTAACCGCCAATCCATTAGCGTCCAACTCCCCGAAAAGCTCGAAGAAAATAGCGAGGCTTATAAGGCCGGTTACCGCACAATTGCGGATATTACCCGTGCCCGTATCGAAAAAGTTATCGCCAAGCTAAAAGCCGAACACCCGGAAAAAACGGAAGGGCTGGCCTGTGCGAATTTCACCCTGGCACCCAGCAACTTCAAGGTGTGGAACAGCGATATCAGCGACCCCGGCGCTATTCGCCAACAGCTCGATGCTTTGCAGAATACTGAAAAAGCCCCTGATGAACAGATCGCTATGCTCACCGAGCTACTGCTTAAAAATGGCCTGGGGGCCTTGGGTGTTCATGCAATCAGCAAGCCGCGCAAGTTGGCTTGCGGCATTACCGTTCACCGCGTGTTAAGAGAAGATGACCGCTACCTGTGGCTATGCTTTGAACCCTATGTTGAGGCCTTGCGCGATGAGATTCTCAGTGCCAGCCCGGCCCAGGTCATCATGCTCAATTCCTGTTTTGTGGGGGCGCAAGGTGATGAACAGCTGAGTAACCTGCAGCTTGATTTGGCCGCGCAGGATATCAGCCTGCTGGTAATTTAAGGAGCTTGATATGTCACACAAGATGACGCTGCAGTTTACTCATCAGGCCTACCAGGAGCGTGCGGTGCAGTCGGTCGTGCAGGTGTTTGACGGCCAGCCGCTGGCCACCGGGGAGTTTGAACTGGTCAGTTCCACTGCCAGCGTGAACTACGCCGGGGATGGTAGTATTGGCAATTCGTTGGTGCTCACCGAACAGCAGGTGCTGGAAAATGTGCACAAGGTGCAGGCCAGCAACGGCATTGAAACCGTTGCCACGCTGCAGGCCGACCGCTGGACCGTCAAGAGCGATGAGGGGCAGGTAAGCGACGAGTTTTGCCCACACTTAACCATCGAGATGGAAACCGGTACCGGCAAAACCTACACCTTTATTCGCACCATGTATGAATTGAATAAGGTGTACGGCTTCAAGAAGTTTGTTGTGGTAGTGCCCAGCGTAGCAATCCGTGAAGGCACCATGAAAAACCTGGAAGTCACCCGCAGCCACTTTGCCGCGGACTACGCCAACGTGCCCTGCCTGCCGATGCTCTACGACAGTAATCGGCCTAATGACTTACGCCATTTTGCTCAAAGCGATGCGTTGAGCGTGCTGGTGATCAATATCGACAGTTTTTCCAAAGATATTGATGATAGCAACGCCACCAAGAAAAAAAGCATCAATAAAATCAACCAGAAAGGCGAAAGAGCCTTCGCGCCGATTGAGTACATTAAAGCGGTCAAACCGATTGTGATTGTCGATGAGCCGCAGAACTTTGAAACGGATATTCGCCGTAAAGCCATACGCAATCTCAACCCGTTATGCACTTTGCGCTATTCGGCCACTCATAAAAACCCCTATAACCTACTGTATAAACTAGACCCGGTGCAGGCCTATGACCTGGGGCTGGTCAAGCAGATTGAAGTGGATGGTGTTGAGTCGGATCAAAGTCAGAATCAGGCGTTTATAGAGCTGGTTGCCATTGAACAAAAGGCCAAATCATTAACCGCCAAGGTGGTGATAGACGTTAATGAAAAAACCGGCGTTAAGCGAAAAAGCGTGAGCCTCAAGGTAGGCGATGACCTCTATAAAAAATCCAAGTACCGTGAAGTCTATGCGGATGGGTTCATTCTTAATGAATTTTTAAGCGATACCGAAATTGAGTTCAATAAAAACGGTGTCCTGCGCCTGAACGAACAGCGGGGCGGCCTAAGTGATGATGTGATGCGCTTTCAGATCGAACGCACCGTGGCCGCGCACTTTGCCAAGCTGAAAAAAGTCAAGGAAAGCGGCATTAAAGTGCTCAGCCTGTTCTTTATTGACAAGGTGGCCAATTACCGCGCTTATGATGATGAAGGCAATGCCGTACCCGGCAAGTTTGCCCAGTGGTTTGAAGAGGCCTTCGAAAAGTACGCCGCCAAGGCGCATTATAAAGATTTGATTCCTTACTCTGCCAGCAAGGTACATAACGGCTACTTCTCAGGCGATAAAAAAGGCAAAGGGGCCGCCGCCAAAAAAATATGGGTGGATAGCACCGAGCGCGGTTCTAAAAAGGATGATGATACTTATACCTTGATCATGCAGGACAAGGAGCGCCTGCTGGATATGCATGAGCCGCTACAGTTTATCTTTAGCCATTCGGCCCTGCGGGAAGGCTGGGATAACCCCAATGTGTTCCAGATCTGCACCCTGAACGAAACCCAGAGCCAGATGAAAAAGCGCCAGGAAATTGGCCGTGGCTTGCGCCTTGCGGTGAACCAACAGGGGGAACGGATACACGACAAAAGCATCAATGTGCTCACGGTGATTCCCAATGAAAGCTACGAGGTGTTTGCCCGCACTCTGCAGCAGGAAATTGAAGACGAAACCGATGTCAGCTTCAAAGGCCGGGTGAAAAATGCCCGCGACAAGGCGCGGGTACAGCGCAAGACGTTAAGTGCTGGTGACGAAGCGCTATTCAAGGCGATCTGGCAGCGCATCAATTATCAGACCCGCTATAGCGTCTCGCTGGACACATCTGAGCTGATTGAAAAATGTGTAGAAGCCTTAACGGATACTCACCAGTACCCCAGGGTGCAAGCCCCCAAGGTGCGTTCCCGCAAAGCCAAGCTGCACATGAATGAGGAAGGTATTCAGGGCGTGGAAACCGCCATTGATGAGAGCAACGCCAGTTACCAAAACGTGCCGGTACCGGATGTTTACGCCTACATTCAAAACCGTGTGCATCTGACGCGCTCCACCTTGTTTGCGATTCTTGACCAGTCCAATCGCTTGGATGAGCTGCTGATCAACCCCCAGGCGTTTCTGGATACCGTGGTTGCTGCGATTAAAACTGAGCTTCAAGCGCTGCTGGTGAAAGGCATTGAGTACCATGAAATCAACGGCAAACGCTACGAGATGACACTGTTTGATGAGCCTGTAGAAACCTACCTGAGCAGCGTCTACCCGCAAACCAGCGATGATGTAACCACCCCCTTGAACAAAACTCTGCTGGAAGCCCAACCGCTGGAGAGCGATACTCAAGACCCTAAGGGCGACGCTTTCAGCTGTGTAATGAGCGACAGCGAGGTAGAAAACACATTTGCCCATGAGTGTTCGCTCGACCCTCGCGTCAGGTTCTTCTTCAAGCTGCCGGGCAAGTTCAAAATTGCCACCCCGCTGGGCACCTACAACCCTGATTGGGCAGTAGTGTTTGAAAACGAAGAACGCGTCTACTTTGTTGCAGAAACCAAATCCAGCACTGTCAAGACAGACCTGCGCCGTAATGAAAGCTTAAAGATTGAATGTGGGCATAAGCACTTCTCGCTGACTGATGATGTTACTTTCAAGGAAGTCAGCAGTTTAAGTGCACTTATCTCTCAGTAAACCACTGAAGGAAAGCGTATGTTCCAAACCCTGGCGTTGGAGAATTTTACCGCCTTTAAGGAAACCTCTTTCGAGTGGTCGCCGGGCGTGAACGTGCTTATCGGTGCCAATGGCACCGGTAAAACGCATATCATGAAATTAATGTATGCCTTGCAGATGCAGGGTCACGATGCGGCTGAACTGAAAAAGAAGCTGGCGGCGGTTTTTCGCCCTAGCGGCGATAAAGTATCACGCTTGGTTAACCGCAAAAAAGGCAGCAATACGGCGCGCATTAGCTTGTCCAACAGTGCGGCCCAGTCGTTATCGCTTACCTTTGATACCACTAGGCATCACACGTTTGAACTCCAGGGTGAGTGGGCTGTCGAGCGTTCCCCCGTATTCATTCCCGTTAAAGAGGTGCTCTCTTTCGCTCCCGGCTTTATCTCGCTCTATGATAAATATGAGCTCGCGTTCGAGGAAGTCTATTACGATATTATCAAACAAGCTTACTTGCCTGCCCGCAAGGGAATGCCACTCAATGATGAAAAGCCACTATTAGAGCTCATCCGCAAGACGGTAGGTGGAAAGGTGACATTAGAGGGAGATGAATTTCACCTTAGCGCAGGAAGTAAGAAGTTGGAAATGTCGCTGGTGGCAGAAGGGCACCGCAAATTGGCTCTGATTTGGCAGTTGATCCATAATGGCTCGCTATTTGCCAACAACACACTATTTTGGGATGAGCCAGAAGCGAACCTTAACCCTGCGCTCATGCCAGAGGTGGCTAAAATTCTGCTTATGCTTGCAGAGCGTGGTGTGCAAGTATTTGTAGCAACCCACGATTATGCCTTTCTGCGGGAATTGGATTTTGCGCGTCAGGAGACGCCTACACGCTACTTCTCCCTTGAGCTAACGCAGGAGGATGGCGTTATTGCACATAGTTTCAGCCGCTACCGGGACATTCGGCCTAATAAAATTGCGGACGAGTTTCAGCGCCTTTATCAATCAGCGCGAAAAACCGCTTACTTTTAGTGAGCGGATGGATAGCGCGGCATCCGCAGGATGCCCTTGCTGATGATTTGCACAGTGCTATACTACTCACGTCGACACGACCTACCGAGGGGCACTCGGAAAGTTACGTCTGTGGAGACGATGTGAGACCTGGGGGATATGAGTTGGTTCGCCACCGTAAAAATCCCCACTGTGGGACTTTTACGGCGATAACCAAGCCATTCCCTCGGGCAGTCGTCTTGGAAGCAGAAACCAGGAAGGTAACAACCTGGGAATCCCCTTCCTTTCCGTCGCTAGACGGTAGCGCAAGCTGAGGGAGGGGAGGATGTCAAGACTTGGAAGTTCGTCACTCGCTGGGGGACTTTTCGTGAAACCCTGGGAGGCAAAGCCGGAGTGGTGCGAGTCTGATTTATACTTTGATTTTTCTCAAGCTCGTCAAGTAATTAAGCTAGACGACCAAGTGGCAGCCGCTGGTTTAACGCATCTATTAAAGGGTGGCGTTGATTTTGTTGTGGAGTGGGACACGCAATTATGGCTGCTGGAAATTAAAGACCCAGAGAGCGGTGCTATTCCTGAAAGACGTGGCTTGGGTGCTTGTTGTGACTCTGCAAATAGCGCATAGCGTTGCTTAAAAGCAGCCCACTCATTAAGCCTTTCTTGTGAAAGGGGCGTATCGCAATCATGGCGATTAGAAGGTTCTGGTGTTTGATGAGGCGGCAGAATCGATAGTGCTCCGGCGCAATCCCCACCAATAGCGGCAAGCAGTGAGAAGTCGTCATCAGGAATGCCCAGTTGGCGAATAAGAGCAGCGCGCGCCTGCTCTTCTGGCAGCAAGTTGCCAAACCAGTGGTGGGCGGTCAGCGTTTCGGGCGGCCATGTTCGTTGGTTTAAAGGAAGGCTATTGGAAATTGCTTGTCCGCTAGCTTGCCACTCTTCGTCATATTCAAAGCCCATGAGACGGCCATCTAAACCACGCCAGAGGGTACCTACTCGCTGATGGTTTTGCCAAACGATAAGCTGGTCTGGGGTCATAGATCACTATCCATGGGCTGGGCGAGAAGCTCTATGCCAAGTGTTTCTAACACGCGTAATACTCTTCCTATGCCACATGTATCACGGCCATTTTCGAGTTCACTTAAAAAACGAATGCTGACGCCGCATAGTCCTGCCACCGTCTCTAGTGTCAGATGTTGGCGTTTGCGGGCTTGTCGAATTAACAGGCCGAGACTCTTGGCGGATTCAATTGAGTGAAGGGGCGTTTCCGTCGTTGCTGGCAGGGTACGCATACATGCTCCATTTTCCCGATAAGGAAAATTTCTGGATGAAAACAGATATACTAGCTGATCTTTCCCTATAGGGAAAATAATGCGTAGGATGATCGAAAAGAGAGGCCTTTATCCCTATAGGGAAATAAAGAGCAGGCAGATGTTTGCTACTCATCCGCCGAGTTTTGAAATGAAGCTAGGTAAGCCAAGGCTCAAAAAAGTGCCCCCACAGCAGTAGGGGCACTGGTGAGCCATAGTTGCTTTATCGCTTCTTCCGCACCGGTTTTTTATCGCTGCTTGCTGGCTCGGCGCTATCGGCTTTGCGTGCGCTGCTGGGGAAGTGGCTACGCACCAGCTCCAAAAGCCCCTGGGTGGAAGCGTCGAAGTCGGCGGCGTTGGCGTCGATGCGCTCGCTGATTTCACCGGCGATGCGCTTGCCTAGCTGCACGCCCCACTGGTCGAACGAGTTGATGTTCCAGATTACGCCCTGCACAAACACCTTGTGCTCATAGAGCGCAATCAGCGCGCCCAGGTTTTTCGGCGTTAGCTCGTCGAGCAGCAGGGTGCTGGAGGGGCGGTTGCCGGGGCAGCTGTAGGGGTCGAGCTGGCTAAGCTCTTTGCTGTCGCCTTGGCTGCCTTCCATAAAGGCGTTGGCTTGGGCCAGCATGTTGGTCAGCAGGGCGAAGTGGTGGTCTTCCACGCCCGGTTCCGGCTTGAGCGAGGCGATAAAGTCGATGGGCACGTAGCGAGTGCCCTGGTGCAGCAGCTGGAAGAAGGCGTGCTGGCCGTTGGAGCCGGTTTGGCCCCACACAATCGGGCCGGTTTTGTAGTTCACCGGGTGGCCGAAAATATCCACCGACTTGCCGTTAGACTCCATATCCAACTGCTGCAGGAAGGAGGGCAACTGGTTCAGCGCTTGGTCGTAGGGCACGATGGCCTGGGTTTCCGCGCCGATAAAGTTGATGTACCAGATGCCGATCAGCGCCATCAGTACCGGCATGTTCTGAGCGAAAGGTGCTTCGATAAAGTGCCGGTCCATCTCATGGGCGCCTTCCAGCAGCTCGATAAAGCCTTCAAAGCCAATCGAGAGCGCAATCGGTAAGCCGATGGACGACCACATGGAGTAGCGGCCGCCCACCCAGGCCCAAAACTCAAACACGTTCTCTTCGCGAATACCGAACTCCATCGCCGCTTTGCGGTTGGTGGAAGCGGCAATAAAGTGCGCGCCCACGTCGGCGTCTTCGCCAGCGTTCTCCAGGAACCAGCGCCGCGCAGTCTTGGCGTTGAGCAGGGTTTCCTGGGTGGAGAAGGTTTTCGTAGAGACGATAAACAGCGTGGTGGCCGGGTCGAGTCGTGAGAGCACTTTCTGAATATGGGTGCCGTCCACGTTGGAAACAAAGTGGAAGTGCAGCTCCGGGTGGCGATACTTCAACAGCGCACGCACCGCCATGTTGGGGCCCAGGTCCGAGCCACCAATACCGATATTGACCACGTCTTTAATACGCTGGCCGTTATAGCCTTTCCACTCGCCACTACGCACCGCTTCCGAGAACAGCTTGATCTGCTCGCGGGTGCGGGTGATTTCTGGCATCACGTCTTCGCCATCCACATACACCGGCTCATCGCCAAGATGGCGTAGCGCGGTGTGGAGTACCGGGCGGTTCTCGGTCACGTTGATAATGTCGCCAGAAAACATTTGGGCGCGGCGCTGTACCAGGGCGGAATGGTCGGCTAGCTCGATTAGTTTAGCCAGCACTTCATCCGATACCTGATGCTTGGAGTAATCTAGAAAAAGGCCGCCGACGCGGAGGCTCATTTTTTCAAAGCGCTGCGGGTCATTCGTAAAGTAGTCACGAATACGGTCATTGGCGGTTTTATCGCGCAGGCGCTCTAGGGCCTGCCAAGTAACGCTGCGAGTGAGTTGAAACATAACGGGCGGTCCTGTTGTTTTTACATCTGTTTTACATCGTTATCGCTAACGGGGCGTGTCCGACCCCTGGCGTCGCTGTTATTTATGTAAAAATACTACATGTTGCGCACTTGAGAACAACAGTTAGCGATAAATGGTAAGAAAAATGGTTAATAAAACAGCGGGGTGGTGGTCGTCTTGAATGTCTGACTGAAAAACAAAAGGGCGAGATTGCCTCGCCCTTAGTGTGCCGCTTTTAGCTGGCAACGGCTACTTGGGCAGCGCCACGTTTGATAAACGCGTAGCCCAGGCCGGTGATCAATGAGCCCACCACAATCGCGCCCAGGTAAAGCAGAGCGGGAGTAATGGCGTTAGGAATCAGCAGCACGAAGATACCGCCATGGGGAGCCATCAGCTTGGCACCCACCAGCATAGAAAGCGCACCCGTGACCGCGCCACCGGCGATACAGGCGGGAATCACGCGCAGCGGGTCTTTCGCCGCGAAGGGAATCGCGCCTTCACTGATAAAGCACAGGCCCAGCACGAACGAGGCTTTACCCGCTTCTCGCTCGGGGGCAGAGAACTTGTTACGCGCAACGAAGCTGGCAATGCCCATACCAATGGCGGGCACCATACCTGCCGCCATGATCGCGGCCATTGGGCCGTAGGTTTCAGAGGCCAACAAGCCGACGCCAAAGGTGTAAGCCGCTTTGTTGACCGGGCCACCCAGGTCGAAACACATCATGGCGCCGAGCAGAATGCCCAGCAGCACGGCATTGGTCGAGCCCATGGACTCCAGGAAGCTGGTGAGCGCGCTCAGCACGGCAGCCACCGGCTCGCCAATCACGTAGATCATCGTCAGGCCGGTGACCAAGCTGGCAATCAGCGGGATGATCAGAATCGGTTTGAGCGACTCAACGCTGGAAGGCAGTTTCACGTAGCGCGTGACGGCGAGGGCCACGTAGCCCGCCAGGAAACCGGCCAGAATACCGCCGATAAACCCAGAGCCAATCTCGGCGGCGAGCATACCGCCAATCATGCCGGGGGCAATACCGGGGCGGTCGGCGATGGAGTAGGCGATGTAGCCCGCCAGAACGGGAATCATCAGCGCGAAGGCCGTGCCGCCACCAATCTGCATTAGCGCAGCGGCCAGGGTGCCCTCTTCCTGGAACGCTTCGATACCGAACACGAACGAGAGGGCTATTAACAAGCCACCCGCCACCACCATGGGCAGCATAAAGGAAACACCGGTCAGCAGGTGTTTATAGACGCCTTTCTCTTTCATGCCTTTTTTGGCGGTGGCGCTGCTGCTGGCGGCGCTGGTGTCATCTTCAACAGCGGCATCGGTGAAGGCAGCCTCCAGGGTCGGGCGCGGCTTTTTCAGCGCGTTGCCGGTAGAGGTGCGATAAACCCGTTTACCCGCAAAGCGTGACGGGTCCACTTCGATGTCGCAGGCCAATACGACCACGTCCGCGTCGGCGATTTCCGCTTCCGTGAGTTTGTTTTGCGCGCCCACCGAGCCTTGGGTTTCCACGCGAATCTGGTGGCCCATGGCCTTACCCGCTTCGGCCAGCGCTTCGGCGGCCATAAAGGTGTGGGCAACACCGGTGGGGCAGGCGGTGACGGCAACGATTTTTTTGCCGCCCGCACTGCTGGCCGGGGCCGCAGCAGTGGCTGCCGGGGCACTGTAAATCGGTGCTTCCCGCTTGGCCTGGCTTAAAAAGGCGCTGGGGTCGGGCAGGGCGCTGGCAATGGGGGCCTGGAATAGCCGCTTGCCCTCGAAACGCTCTGGGGCGGGTACGTGGTCGGCGGCCACGACGATCAAATCGGCGTTAGCAATCTGCTCGGCGCTGGCGGCTTGCAGTGGCGCAATCTCGCCGTGCATCTCTACATGAACGTTCCAGCCCAGCCGCATGGCGGCTTGCTCTAGGCGCTTGGCGGCCAGGAACGTGGTCGCCATGCCGCTGGGGCAGGCGGTAATCAGGATTAGGTTCATCGCGTGGCTCCCTCGGTGTGGGTGTCGTCAAGACGCCGTACCCGGGTCTGTTGTTGGAGTGAGTCAAAATCATCGGCGTGGGAAGTGCCTACGCCAACATGGCGTACCGCTTCGGCAGAAAGCGCCGTGGCGAAACGAAGCGTATCGACGGGTGTATGCTGGCTCAGCAGTCCATGCAGCATGCCCGCCACGAAGGTGTCGCCCGCGCAAACGGTATTGGTGGCAGTGACGGTCGGTGGCGTGGATTGCCAAATGCCGTGCTGGCTCACCCATAAAACGCCTTCAGCACCCGCTGAAATCAGCGCGTGTTCGATGCCGCTGGCGTGCAGCCGCTCGGCGGCGGCTTGGCGCTGCTGTTCGGTATCGAGTGCGCTGCCAGCCCAGTCGGCCAGCTCGGTTTCGTTGGGTTTTACGGCGGCAGGCTGCGCGGCAATCGCCGTGAGCAGTGCCGGGCCGCTGGTATCCACCCACAGCGGCACCCCGAAACCTTTCAGGAAGGCAAGCAGCTCGCCAAACGCGGGTTGGTCGATGCCGGGAGGCAGGCTGCCTGCGATCACCACAGCCTCAGGCGGCGCGCTACTTTCAAACAGGCCGCTTAACGTGGTGCGTAAAGCCTCCAGATGGGCGGCTTCAATGGGCATGCCGGGGCTGTTGATATCGGTCACCCGACCGCTCTGCTCGGCCAGTTTGGCATTGATGCGCGTGTTGCCCGGCACCCGCACAAAGGCATCTTCAACGCCGTAACGGGGGAAGGCGAGGCTGAACGGGGCGTCGTTCTCTTCGCCCAAGAAGCCGCTGACGATCACCTCGTGACCTAAACTTGCCAACACCCGCGCGACGTTCACACCTTTACCTGCGGCTTCCAGCTGCGCGCCGGTGGGGCGGTTGACATGCCCCAGCGTCAGCGCATCCAGGTTGAAGGCGAGATCCAGCGCTGGGTTGAGCGTAATACAGACCACGCGTGCCATTAGCGGGCCTCCAGGGCGTCGCGGACGTCGTCGCTGGTAGCTTGGCTCAGCGCTAACTGGGCGCTGGCCTGGGCTTGGGTAAGATCAAACTCGCGCAGGCGGGCTTTGACCAGCGGGATTTGGCGTGCGCTGACGGAGAGTTCATCGACACCTAAGCCCACCAGAACCGGTACGGCCATGGCATCAGAAGCCAGCTCGCCGCAAACACCGACCCATTTGCCGTGAGCGTGGGCGGCTTCGACGGTCATTTGGATCAACCGCAGTACCGCTGGGTGCAGGCCATCGGCTTGGGCGGATAGCTCTGGGTGGCCGCGATCAATCGCGAGGGTGTACTGGGTTAAATCGTTGGTACCCACTGAGAAGAAGTCGACCTCGGCGGCCAGCGTCGGTGCTAGCAAGGCGCTGGAGGGCACCTCAATCATCACGCCAAGCTGTACATCGGTGGCGCGCTGCTGGGGGGAGATCTCGTTGAGCAGGCGGTCATAAATCGCCTTCGCCGCGCGGAACTCGGCCACGTCTTTAACCATCGGCAGCATGATGCGTAGCGGTTTGCCGACGGCGGCCATCAGCAGTGCGCGAATCTGGGTTTCCAGCACTTCTGGTTGGGTCAGCGCTAGACGAATGCCGCGCAGGCCGAGGAAGGGATTGTCTTCCTGGGGCACCGGCCAGTAGGGCAGCGGCTTGTCGCCGCCGACGTCCAGGGTGCGGGCTACGAGCGGGCGGCCATTGAGGGCATCGGTGGCTTCACGGTATTCGGCAATTTGCGTAGCGAGATCCGGAGCGCTGGAGTAGGCCATAAACAGGAACTCGGTGCGCAGCAGGCCGACCCCTTCCGCGCCGCGCTCTACCGCATCGGCGGCGTGGGCGGTGTTGCCCAGGTTGGCGGCAACCTCAACCCGGTGACCGTCGCGGGTTTGCGCCTGTTCGAAGCGTAGCTCCCAGGCGTCCGCTTCACGCTGCTGCTGGTCGAGCAGCTGCTGTTCGGCGCGGCGCAGGCGCTCCTCGGACGGCTGCGAGGTTACGCGGCCGCGCTCGCCATCCAGAATCATCATGCTGCCGTTGTGTAGCGCCATGACCGCTTCACCGGCGCCTACGACGGCAGGAATGCCCAGCGCACGGGCCAAGATGGCGCTGTGGGCGGTGGCGCCGCCGCGCACGGTGAGCAGGCCACGCACCCGAGAGGTATCCAGGCGGGCCACATCGGAGGGGCCGATATCGTCCATGACCAAGATATAGGGGTGGTCGGGCGGCTCGGGCAGGCTGACGTCGCAAAGCACGCCGAGCACGCGGCGGCCGACATCGCGCAGGTCGGCGGCGCGTTCGGCCAGCAACCGGTCGGCCAGCATCTCTTGGGCGTGGGCGGCGGTGTCGATGGCTTCCCACCAGCCTGCTTCCGCCGAGCGGCCTTCACGGATGGCGTCAATCGCCGCCTGATGCAGTTCGGGGTCGTCGAGCATCTCTTCGTGCATGGAGAGAATGTCGGCGACTTCGCCGCCGGGCGCTTTATGTACCAGCGCCTGAAGCTGGGCAGCCCCTTCTTTCAGCGCTGCCTCCAGGCGGGCGATCTCGTCGTCGGGCTGATTGGCGTGCTCAGGATAGTCGAACTGCATCGGGCGAATGACGAACACCGGGGCAATCGCCAAACCCGGCGAAGCGGCAACGCCGGAATGGGGCGTATCGGCAGCGAGTGGTTCGACGGCGGGCTTACTGGTGCTAGCGGCTGGGGCCGCGTCGCGACCGCCATCGAAGGGCGTGACTTTCTCACCCAAGCCACTCTCGACGGCGGCGGCAATGGCGTCTAACGCGGCATTTGCCTGTTCGCCCTCGGCGGAGAAAATCAGCCACTGGCCGCGGCGCGCACCCAGGCCAATCACTTTGGTCAAGCTGGCGGCGGAGACGGTAGTGGCGCTGCCCTCTTCCAGGCGTACGTTGATGGGCATGGGCTGGGCACGAGCGATCTGTACCAGCTGTTTGGCCGGGCGGGCGTGCAGGCCGTGGGGGTTCAGAACGCGCACGCGGCGGGTTTGGGTGCTGGCGGTTTCACCGGCCAGCGCTGCCAGCAGTTGGGCGCTATTTTTGCCCACAAAGCTGTCGCTTTCGCCGTTCTCTAGTACCGCCATCAACTGTTCGAGCAGCGGCCGGTGGGCGTCGCCGCTGGCGGCCAGGCAGAACAGCGCATGAACCGGATGGCCGCCGTGTTCGATGGTGCCATCGGCGGGGGTCGCCACGCCTAGTGCGGGCTGGTTCACCCCTTGGGCGTGGCTTGAAAGCCATAGGCCTTTGCCCAACCACTGGGGCTGGGCGCTCGCCACGGCACTAATAAAACCGTTATCCACGCAGCCGCTTTGACGCAGCCGCGCTGCCGCCGCCAGGGCCAGCTCCTGCGGGTCGCGGGCGGGAAAGTTAACACATAGCGTATCGGCATCCAGACGCGGTGCTAATGACGGCTTCGAGAGCAGGCGCGCAACATCGGCGGCGGAGCTGGCGCGGGCCAACTCGGTTGCTACACCCTCGCGGTCGAGGACGTGGGTAAGCTGGCGCAAAATATCCAGGTGTTCGTCGTTTTGTGCCGCAATGGTGACCAGCACATGTACGGTGTGGCCGTCGTGCCACTGCACCCCTTTAGGGAACTGCAGCACCCGTACGCCGGTACGTTTGACGTGATGGCGGCTTTCTGGAGTGCCGTGGGGAATGGCAATGGCGTTGCCTAGGTACGTTGAGGACTGCGCTTCGCGGGCGTGGAGGCCATCGCGGTACTCGGCCGCAACCAAGCCGGCCTCTGCCAGAGCGTTGGCGGCGCTGTCGAGCGCAGCTTGCCAGTTGTCCGCGTGGCGGTCGAGCAAGATGTCATCGGGGCCGAGTGTCAACATAGGGGTCTCCTGTAAACGCGGTCAGGCAACGGCAACGTCTGCGATTGGCGGCGAAAGTGCGCGCATAAAACGTTAGTCGTAGATCGTTAAGGTTAGCTGGATGAATCGTGTCACCTGTGGTTAGTTGGCTATGCTGAATCGATTCACTTTTTGGCACAAGGGTTGTTTCTTTAGACTTTTGTCTGAAGAGGGTAAAACGGCTGCTAAACTGCCGTCTTCATCTAGGGGAGAAACCAGCATGACACTTGCCGATATTGCCCGGCTCGCCGGGGTTTCGCGCACCACGGCAAGCTATGTAATCAACGGCCAGGCTGAACAGCGGCGCATTAGTTCAGCTACCATCGATAAAGTGATGGCTGTGGTGCGTCAGCACCGCTATCACATTGACCCCCAGGCAGCCGCGCTGCGCCGGGGCGCTAGCCGGTTGATCGGTTTGATCGTGCCGGATTTGGAAAACATCAGCTACGCGCGCCTCGCCAAACGCCTGGAACGCGGTGCTCGCGAGCGCGGCTACCAGCTGTTGGTGGTGAGTTCCGATGACTGCGCGGATAGTGAGCGCACGCTGGCCTTGGCGCTGCGTGCCCAGCGCTGTGAGGTGCTGATTACCGCCAGCTGCCTGCCGGAAAACGACACCTTTTATACGGATTTGGCCGACGAAGGCTGGAGCGTCGTTGGGATGGACCGTGGCCTGACACCCGAGCGCTTTGCTAGCGTGGTGAGCAATGACCAAGAAGCCGCTTATGCGCTGACGCGCTCGGTGATGGATGGCTCAACACGGCGCATTGCCTGGTTGGATGCCATGCCCGAACTCTCGGTGAGTCGTGAGCGGCGTGCGGGCTTTTTTGCCGCGCTGGAAGGGACGGGGGTTGAAGCCGTTACCTTTAGTGGTGGGCGCTACGAGCGGGATGTGGGCGTTGAACTGGCGCAACAGCTCTTTGCTGCAGGCGAGGTAGATGCGCTGGTCACGGCCTCCTACGCGCTCATGGAAGGTGTGTTTGATGAGCTGCTTGCCCAGGGGGGGCTGCCGGAGACGCTGCGGTTAGCCACGTTTGGTGACCACCGCCTGCTAGATTTTCTGCCGCAGCCGGTCAATTCGGCACTGCAAGATTACGACCGCATCGCCGAGCTGACGCTGCAGTGCGCGCTCGGCGCGATGAACGGAAGCTACCAATGCGGGCAGCAGGTGGTCGCGCGCCACCTGCGTACCCGCTGAGCGCAAGGCGCGCCCGGTCTATACCGTGCGTGCCTGTGCCCAGGCGTTGGCGTCTGGAATCGACATATCATATCGTTCGCTAAGATAGGGCGAGGAGAGCAGAAAGTCGGCGCTGGCCGCATTACAGGCCACCGGCACGTTCCATAGCGCGGCAAGGCGCAGCAGCGCTTTCACATCCGGGTCGTGGGGCTGCGGTGCAAAGGGGTCCCAAAAGAAGATCAATACGTCGAGCTGCTGCTCGGCGATACGCGCCCCGATCTGCTGGTCGCCGCCTAGCGGCCCGCTCATTAAGCCTTCCACTTCTAGCCCCAGGGCGGTTTTCAGCCGCCCGGCGGTAGTGCCTGTGCCAATCAGCGTGTGCTGGCTGAGTGTGTCTTGCCAGCGCGTCGCCCACTCCAGCATCTCGGTTTTTTTGCCATCGTGGGCAATCAGCGCAATACGCTTGCGCGGTTGCAGCGTGCGCACGGCTTGGCGGGGTGGGCGGGCATCGTTCATGGCATGGCTCTCCTGGTCATTCGCTTATTATTGATAGTGCGGCGAGGCGGTTAGTTACTCGGCGTCAACGGCCAGTACTTTCATGGTATTGGTGCCGCCGTGGGCATTCATATGGTCGCCGCGAGTAAGAATGACATGCTCACCTGGGCGTGCCAATCCATGGGCTTTCAGCAGCTTGATGGCTTCCTGGTTCACTTCGGTCGGCTCCATGTGCGTGGTATCGAATGGAAGCGAGACCACGCCGCGGTAAAGCGCCATGCGCCGCTGGGCGATGGGGCTATGGGCCAAGCCTACGATTGGCAGGCCCGACCGAATGCGCGAGGCAATCAGCGGCGTGTAGCCGGTGGAGGTCATGCAGGCAATGGCGCGTACGCCGGTCAGATGGTTGGCGGCGTACATGGCGGAGAGCGCAATGGTTTCATCGATCCGCTCGAAGCCTTCATGGATGCGGTGGCCGGAGGCTTGAGCAATGCGCTCCCGCTCGGCACCTAGGCAGACGCGGTCCATGGCTTCAATGGTTTCCACCGGGTAGTCGCCTGCCGCCGTTTCCGCAGAGAGCATGACCGCATCGGTGGCGTCGAGCACGGCGTTGGCCACGTCGAATACTTCGGCGCGGGTAGGGAGCGGCGATTCGATCATCGACTCCATCATTTGCGTAGCCGTAATCACCGCACGATTTAGTGAGCGAGCATGCTTGATAATGCGCTTTTGCGTGCCAATCAGCGCTTCATCGCCAATCTCTACGCCCAGGTCGCCACGGGCGACCATGACTGCTTCTGACGCTTCGATGATGGCGTCTAGAGTTTCATCGTTGGCTACGGCTTCTGCGCGTTCCAGTTTAGCGACCAAGCCGATCTCTTTGCCTTCCTCGCCCAGTAGCGCGCGGGCTTCTTGCATATCGGCGGCGTGACGCGGGAAGGAGACGGCTAAATAGTCCACGCCAATCTCAATGGCTGTTTTAAGGTCCTGCTTATCTTTGTCGGTGAGGGCCGGTGCCGACAGGCCGCCGCCCTGTTTGTTAATACCCTTGTTGTTAGACAGCTTGCCACCCACGTGAACTTGGGTGTGAACTTCCTGCCCAACAATAGAGGTGACATCCAGCACGACGCGGCCGTCATCCAGCAGCAGGCGGTCGCCGGGTGAAACGTCATCTACCAGCGCTTTGTAGTCGCAGCCAACCCGTTCGGTGGTGCCGCTATTAGCATCCATGGCCATATCGAGCACAAACGCTTGGCCGATGTCTAAGTGGATAGCGCCTTCTTTGAAGCGGGAAATGCGAATTTTAGGGCCTTGCAAGTCGCCCAGTGCCGCTACGCTGCGGCCTAAGCGCTGAGCAATCTCGCGTACTTCGGTGAGGCGGCGGCGATGATCATCAGCAGAGCCGTGGGAGAAATTCAGCCGCACCACGTCAACGCCCGCTTTTAGCATGGCTTCCAACACCCCGGGGCGGTCACTGGCTGGGCCAAGCGTGGCGACGATTTTGGTACGACGAAGGGGGGTTGGGGACGTTGCGCGTGTCATAGTGGTACTCCTAATGAGCAGCGTGGGCTGAACATAGACTATAAAAAGGGCTGATGAATCGTTGATTAAGTATTGGACTACGATAGCCTTTATATAGTAATTTTACTACATATTGGATAGTTATTAGCCTTTAGGGGCGGTTATGGCAGGTTTTAATCGGCCTATAGGTGACTAAATACGTATTTTTAGTAATTTTTTTACTGGATACGCCATCTACGACCACTGCTTGATTGAGGTGCTACCATGACAATAAGAGTTGCCATTAACGGATTTGGACGGATTGGCCGTAACGTACTGCGTGCGCTGTACGAAAATGGCTACCGTGATCGCGTTCAGGTGGTTGCGATTAACGATCTGGGCGACCCTTCCCTAAACTCCCATCTGCTGCGCCACGATACCGTTCACGGCCATTTCCCATTTGCGGTCGAGCACGATGCAGAGAGCATCAGCGTGGATGGGGATCGTATTGTGATCTCTTCTGAGCGCGATCCGGCCAACCTGCCCTGGGCCTCTATGAATATTGACCTCGTCATGGAGTGTACCGGTCTGTTTACCAAGCGCGAAGCGGCGGCCAAGCATATTGCTGCAGGCGCAAAGCGCGTACTGATTTCTGCGCCTAGCCCGGATGCGGATGCCACTATCGTTTACGGTGTGAATGACGACATTTTGACCGCCGAGCACACCGTGGTATCAAATGCTTCCTGCACCACCAACTGCTTGGCTCCGGTCGCTAAAGCGCTGAACGATGCAGTCGGTATCGAAAACGGCCTGATGACTACCGTTCACGCTTACACCAACGACCAGAACCTGTCGGATGTGTATCACTCCGACCCCTACCGTGCGCGTAGTGCCACCCACTCCATGATTCCGACCAAAACCGGCGCGGCGGCAGCCGTGGGTTTGGTACTGCCGGAGCTAGCGGGTAAGTTCGATGGCCTGGCCGTGCGCGTGCCGGTGATCAACGTTTCTCTGGTGGATCTAACCTTTACTGCGGGTCGTGATACCACCAAAGAAGAGATCAACGCGATTGTCGAGAAAGCCGCCGCAAACTCCCCGGTCTTGGCCGTCAACGCCCAGCCGCTGGTGTCTATCGACTTCAATCACGATGCGCACTCGTCTACCTTTGACGCTAACCATACTCGCGTTAATGGTCGTCTGGTGAAGATCATGGCGTGGTACGACAACGAGTGGGGCTTCTCCAACCGTATGTTGGATACCGCCATCGCCATGCAGAAAACCGCCAAATAACTCCTGTTTGATCTTTAAGGGCAGGTATCGCCCAGCAGCAGCTCGGTTTTGAGCAGCTGCTGGGTTTTTGGTATTCGGCCTAAAATCATTTTGGCTGCCACACGTCCTTTACCTGCGCTGTCCTGGCGTACGGTGGTTAAACGTGGCGCCCGGTACTGCCCTTCGGCAATGCCGTCAAAGCCGGTAATTCGTAACTCCCCTGGGACGTGAATGCCTCGCTGCTCTGCTAGCGTTAGCGCAGTGAGTGCAATTCGGTCTGACATGCATAGTAGTAGATCTGGACGCTGCTCAGCGGGCAGATCGATGATCTCGGTAATCACCGGCGAGCACACGTCAAACACGTTCTCTTCAATATTCCACAGCGGAACCTGTTCGGTATCAAAGCCATGCTCAGTGAGCGCGGCATGAAAACCGGCCAGGCGCGCACGGCTTATCGTGCTGCTGTCGGGCAGCATCGTGTGCTCTTTGGTCACCCGGCCATTGCAGTGCTCTTTAGTTAAACGCAGGTTGATAATGGCAGGCCGAAGAGGGCGCTGCTTAAGCGCATGGGTTGCCATCGCGTAGCTGGCATCACGATCATCGATGTGCACGGTAGGGCTGCCGTCGATATCGAAGTCTACCGACACCAAAGGGCGTTGAGAGGACAGTTCGTTCAGCAGTTTATTGTTGGGCATCAGCCCGTAAACGATAAATCCATCGGCGATATTAGCCGAGCCGGGTGGCTGGGAAGCATGGCCTCGGCCCGGTAATAACAGCATGGTATGGCCGTGGGCATCCAGCACTTCAGCCACGCCAGAGAGAAACTCACTGGCCACGGCATCGTTCAGGCTGTAAGTCAGGCTTTCGGCCAGAATCACCGCCACGATGCTGGAGCGTCCGGTGCGCAGGCTGCGTGCTTTGGCGTCGGGTCCACTATACCCCAGCCGCTTAGCTTCCTTAAGAATGCGGTCGCGCAGTAGCGGGGAGAGCTGGTCGGGTCGGTTAAAGGCGTTGGAAATCGTCGCGGTTGAGACGCCGAGTTCGAGCGCAAGATCCTTTAGGGTCATTCGGCGAGGGGCGGTCACGGTGCTTCCTAAACAGGTGAAGAACGTTAGCGGAGAGGGTGCGTGCCTGACACATATACAGCGCAGGCTAATTATTAACTTGTAGTGCACAAGAATAACGGCCTTGATGGTGTGACGACTACACTCTTTGGGAAGACGTTTCACCCAGCCAAGGCCGTGATGGGGCTTTCTAGCAGTATTTAAGCTGCTGTGCGTGTAGCAGAGAGGATTAACGCGGCCCCGCTTTCGTCGAACAGATGTACATGCTCGGTATCCGGTACCAGCGATACCTGCTGGCCCTCTTGCCACTGGCTGGGCGCTTCGCTGCGATGGATCAGCAAGGTAGAGCCCTCTTTCGGCTCCAGATACACGTAGACTTCGTTACCCAGGTATTCAACGTTGACGATATCAAAGCAGTTATCGCCCTGAGGCGCTTCCAGGCGAAGGTGCTCGGGGCGCACGCCAAGTGTGAGCGAGGTGCCTTTCGAGTAAGCGTCGCCCGCTTGGGGCAATGATACTTCTCCCACTCCCGCCGCTTTCACTCGGCAGCCGTCGGCGGTGCCGCTCAGTAGCTCGGCGGGCATAAAGTTCATGGTGGGCGAGCCAATAAAGCCGGCGACGAACTTGGTGGCCGGACGCTGGTACAGCTCGTGAGGGCTGCCCACTTGCTCGATATGACCGCGGTTTAGCACCACGATTTTATCCGCCAGGGTCATGGCTTCGACCTGATCGTGGGTGACGTAAATCATGGTAGAGCCGAGACGGTTGTGCAGGCGGGCGATCTCGTTACGCATCTGCACCCGCAGCGAGGCATCCAGGTTGGAGAGCGGCTCGTCAAACAGCAGAATGCGCGGCTCCCGCGCCATGGCACGGCCCATCGCCACCCGCTGGCGCTGGCCGCCAGAGAGGGCTTTGGGCTTACGGTGTAAAAGCTCTTCCAACTGCAGGATTTTTGCCGTGCTCATCACCCGCTCGTGAACGGTCTCTTTGGCGGTGTTGGCCAGCTTAAGACCAAACGCCATATTGTCGTAAACGGTCATGTGCGGGTAGAGCGCGTAGGACTGAAACACCATGCCTACGCCGCGTTCACGAGGCGGTAAGTCGTTGACCACGGTGCCGCCAATATTCAGGTCGCCATCGGTGATTGATTCAAGACCGGCGATTAAGCGCAGCAGCGTGGATTTACCGCAGCCGGAGGGGCCAACAAATACGACAAACTCACCGTCGCCAATGGAAAGATCAACGTCTTTGATGATGTGATCGCGGCCAAATACCTTATTGACCTTTTCAAGCGTAACACTTGCCATGGTAACTCCTTGCCGACCTCGATCGGAGCGGGTCGGCTATCGTTATTAACTGTTATGGGCGGCGTTTAGGCAACCTGCATAAAGGCGGCTTGGTACGCGGGCAGCGTGAGCGTGCTGCCGTCTCGCGTGGCGGTAAAGTGGGCGACCGGCAAGTCGCTGGCGACCTCCACAGGCAGGGTGGTTTGCTGCTCTTGCCCGGTCAGGTTGAACACGCACAGCAGGGTCTCGTCGCCTTTTTGACGGGTAAAGCCAAGTAGCTCCTCGCCAACGTCTACCAGTGCCAAGTCGCCATCGAACATGGCCGGTTGGCTGCGGCGGAACGCTAGCAGGGCGCGTACGGTGTTGAGCGTGGCGTTGGGGTCATCCTGCTGGCGGCTCACCGCCAAATCCAAGTGACGAGCTTCCATGGGCAGCCACGGTTCCACCGGAGAGAAGCCGCCCTGTTCGCCGTCGGTCCACGGCATGGGCGTGCGGCAGCCGTCGCGGCCTTTAAACTCAGGCCACAGCACTTTGCCGTAGGGGTCTTGAATGCGCTCGAAGGGCACGTCCGCTTCCGGCAGGCCCAGCTCTTCGCCTTGGTACAGGCACACACTGCCGCGCAGTGAGAACAGCATGGCCAGCATCACTTTCGGGTAGGCGTTGGGGTCTTCGTCAGCCCCCCAGCGAGTCGCGCTACGCACCACATCGTGGTTGGAGGTTGCCCAGCAGGGCCAAGCGTCGCCTGCTAAGCGCTGGAAGCGTTCAATCACTTCGCGCAGGTAGCTCGCGGAGTGGGGCATGTTGAGCAGGTCGAAGGTGTACGCCATGTGCAGCTTATCGCCACCGGCGGTGTACTCGGCCATGCGCTCTAGCGGGTTATCGTCGCCAATTTCACCTACGGTGGTGGTGCCGGGGTACTCATCCATCAGCGCACGGAGGTCTTTGAGGAAGTCCAGGTTTTCCGGGCGGCTGAGGTCGTAGACATGGCGCTGCCAGGTATAGGGGTTGGCTTCCGGGGCGCCCAGGGTTTTGGCTTCGCCTTTGGTCACCGGCGGGTTGTCCCGCAGCTCGGCATCGTGGAAGTAGAAGTTGACCGTGTCCAGACGGAACCCATCGACGCCCAGATCGAGCCAGAAGCGCATGTTGTCCAGCTGTGCCTGACGCGCTTCCGGGTGGTGGAAATTGACGTCCGGCTGGCTGGTCAGGAAGTTGTGCAGATAGTACTGCTGGCGGCGGGAGTCGAAGGTCCACGCCGAGCCGCCAAAGATCGACAGCCAGTTGTTGGGCGGCGTGCCGTCGGGTTTCGGGTCGGCCCACACAAACCAGTCGGCTTTAGGATTGGTGCGATCCTGGCGGCTCTCCTGGAACCAGGGGTGCTGATCGGAGGTATGGCTGATCACCTGATCGATCATCACTTTCAAGCCCAGCGAGTGAGCTTTTTCCAGCAGCGCCTTGAAGTCGTCCAGGGTGCCGAACATCGGGTCTACGTCGCGGTAGTCACTCACGTCATAGCCAAAGTCGAGCATCGGCGAGGTGAAAAAGGGCGATAGCCAGATGCCGTCCACGTTGAGGGAAGCCACGTAATCCAGCTTTTCGGTGATGCCGTTCAGATCGCCTACGCCGTCGCCGCGGCTGTCTAAGAAGCTACGCGGATAGATTTGATAAATAACGCCGCCGCGCCACCACATCATGTTGTCTTGCATTACTGTGTTCCTTAAAAACGGTTGCTGAGTTTGATCAGCGAATTCATGGGACCATGGTGTGAAGGCGGTTAGCCCTTCACGGCACCCGCGGTTAGGCCGGACACAATGCGGCGCTGGAAAATGATGACCAAAATCACCAGCGGTACGGTAACCACAACAGAAGCCGCCATAATCGGGCCCCAGGGCAATTCGTAAGCGCTACCGCCTGACAGCAGCGCTATCGCAACGGGCACCGTGCGTTGGGCATCGGTGAGGGTGAAGGTCAGGGCGAATAGAAATTCGTTCCAGGCGGCGATAAACGCCAGCAGCCCGGTGGTCGCCATGGCCGGCCACATCAGCGGCAGAAACACCTTGGTAATGGTCACCCAGGGCGTGGCGCCATCCATGATCGCCGCCTCTTCCAGCTCCATGGGCAGCTGCTTCATAAAGGTGGTGAGCACCCACACCGTGAAGGGCAGCGTAAAGATGGTGTAGCTGAGAATCAGGCCTGCGGGGTTGTTGTAAAGGTTCAGCGCGCGAATTACCTCGAACAGCCCAGAGAGTACGGCCACTTGAGGGAACATCGAAACGCCCAGAATGACCAGCAGCACCGTCGAACGGCCCCGAAAGCGTACCCGCCCAAGCGCATAAGAGGCGGTGATACCCAGCAGCAGGGCGATAAACACTACGCTAAAGGCGACGATGATGGAGTTGAAAATCGCTCGCACAAAGCTCGATTGGCTAAAGATTTGCGCGTAGTTGTCCAGGTTCCAGGTAGAGGGCCATAGCTCCACGCGGAACAGGTCGCTAGAGGGTTTTACCGAGGTGATCACCGCGTAGTAAAACGGGAACACTGCATACACCATAATGACGGCAATCAGTGCCCAAAAACCAACGCGTTTAGCAATTTTGGCGAACTGGCGGCTGTTCATCAGTCACCTCCCAATTGGATCTGTTTGCGGCCGATATAGAGGTAGGCAACGGTAGCCAGCGCGATGATCAGGAACAGCAGCGTAGAGGCCGCACTGCCGTAGCCGACGTCCTGGAATTCGACGAGCTGCTGGCGCGCATACACCGACATCGACATCGTGCTGGTGGAGTTGGAGGTCAATACGTAGATCACGTCGAATACGCGCAGGGCATCCAGCAGGCGGAAGATTACCGCCACCATCAGCGCGGGTGTGATCAGTGGCAGCGTAACCTTGAAGAACACGCGTACCGGATGAATGCCATCCACCTCGGCAGCTTCATAGCAATCTTTAGGCAGCATTTGCAGCGCGGCTAACACCAGCAGCGCGACAAAAGGAATGGTCTTCCAAACGTCAACCATAATGACCGCCCACATGGAGTAGGTGGCGCTGGCTGTCCAGGCGATGGGATTATCAATAATGCCAACCACCATCAGCAGGTGGTTGATGATGCCGAACTGATCATTCAGCATCCACGCCCACATCTGGGCCGAGACAATGGTGGGGATGGCCCAAGGGATGAGGACCGCCGCACGAACAATCACACGGCCTTTAAATTCTGCGTTCAGAATCAGCGCCACGATGACGCCAAACACTACTTCCAGCGAAACGGAAACGACCGAGAAGTAGACCGTGTTCCACACGGACTGCCACCATACCGGGTCGGCTAGCACGCCAAACCAGCGGCCGTTGTCGTAAACCAGATAGTTTTCAAAGCCAATCAGGTTTGCGGCGCCTAAATCGGACAGCGACGCATCGGTAAAGCTGAGAAAGAAGGTGCGAAGTAACGGCCAGCCCGCCACCAGCGTGAGGGCAATCAGCATGGGGGCTAAGAACAGCCACGCCGCCTTGACGCGTTGGCGGCGGACCTTGGTACCCCGTTGCCGCCGCGCTGGCGTGGCGGAACGCGCCCCGAGGGGCGCGTTTTGGTGAGAGTGGTGAGAAGAGCTCGACATAGGTGTCTCCGCGTTTACCAGTTGCGACGCTTCAGGCGCAGCAATTCGCCTTCAAGGTCAGCGACGGCTTGAGCGCCATCTTTGGTGCCGGACAGCACGTCATGAGAGGTGCTAAAGAAGGCGTTGCTGACCCGGCCATAGGCACCGCCGGTAGGTGCAGAGGGGCGGGCAACCGCACTCGTGAAGGTGTCGTAGAGCGTGCCGAAGAAGGGCACCGCTTCCAGTACTTCCTGGTCCTGGTAGAGCGCATCGATGGTGGGGTTGTAGGACGCCTGAATGGCGCGACGTTTCTGCTCTTCTTCACCGGTCAGGTAAGCCACCAAATCCGCCGCAATGTCAGGATGCTCGCTGTAGCGCGACACGGCCAGGTTCCAGCCGCCCAGGCCCGCAGCGCTTTGGCCCTCTTCACCGCCAGCAGGCAGCTGCACGACGCCTACTTTGCCGCGTACGTCGCTATCGTCACTCTGGGCCAGTGACCACGCGTAGGGCCAGTTGCGCATGAAGACGGCATTGCCGCCCTGGAAAACACCCCGTGCTTCTTCTTCGGTGTAGTTCAGCACGCCTTCCGGGGAGATGTCACCGATCCAAGAGGCAGCGAGATCCAACGCTTGGGCAGCGCGCTCGTTGTTGATGGTCACTTCGCCGTCGTTATCGACCACGGTACCGCCGCCAAAGCTGGCGACCCATTCCAAGGCGTTGACGGTCAGCCCTTCATAGGCGCGCCCTTGGAATACGAAGCCTTGCATACGGTCGTTGCCCGCTTCACGCTCGGCGTTTTGAATATCGCGCGCAGTGTCGGTGAGTGCCTGCCAGGTGGTCGGAACGTCATGACCGTGCTTTTCCAGCAGGTCTTCCCGGTAGTAAAGCACGCCTGCATCGGTAAACCAGGGCATGGCGACCAGCCGGTCATCGATGGTGTTGTTGACCACGATCGTTTCGAAGTGGCCGTCGGCTGCGTTGTCGCCCAATACCTCGCGAAGATCGAGCAGGTGATTGGCCAACAGGCCGGGCCACACCACGTCGATTTGCATGACGTCGATATCGCTGGAGTTGGCGGAGAGAATTTGTTGATAGAGAGATAGGCGCTCGGTGGACGAGTTGGGCGTTGAAACCACATCGACGCTGTGGCCGGTTTTCTCTTCCCAAGCGCGTACGCCTTCTTGGCAAAGGGTCAACTCTGCGCCAACCGCACCACAGGAGATCGTCAGTTCGGCCGCTTGGGCAGACCCGGTGGCACTGGCAAGACTGGCCAAAGCGATAGCTGAAGTGAGTAGTGTCTTTTTCATTACGGCGTTCCTCGGCGTTTATTGTTGTGGGTGATGGGGGATCAGAGCGCTTGTAGCGCCTACTTAAACGATTAAGTACGCTGCCAGTTAGCCGTCTGTCGTCGTGAAGTTCAATAGAGACTTTTGTCTAATCTATTTCAATTCGGTTTCTCTAAGATAAATAGTGCTTTAGACATTGGTCGATAATTAGTAAAAGCTTGTTGGTTTACTAGCTCTTAATCGATTAAGTTTTAGTGGCTGTCGCTCTTCGGCTCAAAATAGAAGTTGCTTTGCAACATTATTCAAGGGAAGGCGGTGCCTGGAGCCAGCGTCACGATCAGAACAAAAATAGGATTTAAAACAATGCACAAAATGACATTCAAGACACCATTAGCCATCGCCGTTGCCACTGCCAGCCTCGGACTTTGCGGTGTTGCCAACGCCGACACGACGATGGAAGAGCGCTTTGCCGAGCTAGAAGCGCGCATTGCGGCCGCCGAGCAGCGGGCTGAAGCTGCCGAGCGCCGCGCGGAGTTAGCTGAGCAGGGGCGCGGTGCTGCGCCTGCTTCAAGCGCGCCAGCAACGGCAACTACCGATGCCGATATCGAAGAGCGCCTGGCCCGCGTCGAACGCCAGGCCAGCGGCGAAGAGGGCTTCTCGTTCAACGTGTATGCTCGTTCTGGCCTGTTGATCGGTGAAGATGGCAAAAGCGCACCGGGCGGCCCGTACCTAACGCCCGCCGGTGGTAATGGCGGCGCAGTGGGGCGTTTGGGTAACGAGCCGGACACCTACTCTGAAGCCATCCTGAACTACCGGATGCAGTTCGATAACGGCGCCAAAGCCCGTTACACCACGATGATTGCGGACAGTGTCAATACCAGCAACGACTGGACGGGAGATGAGTCCCAGCTCAACGTCCGTCAGGCCTATGCCGAGTTCAGCGACCTGCCCAGCTTCACCGGGGCCTTCGAAAATGCCTCCATCTGGGCGGGTAAGCGCTTCGACCGGGATAACTTCGACATCCACTGGTTCGATAGCGATGTAGTCTTCCTCGCCGGTACCGGTGGCGGTATCTATGATATGCAACTAGCCGATAACTGGACCTCTAACCTATCAATCTATGGACGCAGTTTCGCCGACTTTGATGTGGTTAGTAGCGAAAACCCAGGCCTCAAAGACGATACCGATAACTTGATCCTGACCTCCAACAATTACTTCGGTAATTGGCAGTGGATGGTTAACGGCATGTCCGCCGCCGATAACGACACCCGTAATATTGGCGCTGGGCAGGAAGCAGCCGAGAATGGCTTTCATACCATGGTGGCCTAACACGGCGACAGCTTCTTCGGCTTGGGTGAAGGTAACTTCAAAGCGGCGGTTCTGCATGGCCAAGGCTTGGGTGCCGAAGTGAAGGAGCTCGGTAGCAATGGTGATCTAACCGACGATGCCTCCACGACGCGTCTGGCCGTTTACGGTACAACCTATGTTGCTCCGAAGTGGCGCATTGCTCCCGCCATTCTGGCGGAAACCAGCGATGACCGTTTTGCTAGCGGTGACAGCTACGACTGGGCGACCCTGAACGTTCGTCTGGCGAACGAGATTAACCAGAACTTTGAAATGCAGTACGAAGCCAGCTACCAGTGGATGGATTTCAAACCGCAGGGCTACAGCGACCGCAACGCTGTCGATGGCGACTACATGAAGTTCACCATCGCCCCGACCTTCAAGCCGGAAGTTGGCGGGTTCTGGAAGCGTCCTGAAATTCGTCTGTTCACTCCTATAGCGACTGGGATGAGAGCCTGAACAGTTACGGTGGGAATTCACTACTTGGCAGCGATGGCTTTACTGGCGGTGAGTTCACCTTCGGCGTACAAACCGAGGTATGGTTCTAAGGGCGAACCACTCACTAGCAAGGCTGTTATTGATACGTTTGTTTCACCAATGCTGATTGCCCGCGATTCGTCGCGGGCTTTTTATTAGCCTAGGTTTACTAGGCTAGGTTTTGGGTAGTGAAAGGAGAGGGCCATGCCGCTGCTTCAAGAAAAGCTAAAAGCACCGCCGCTGCCACTGAGCGTCGTGGCAAGGCCGCGCCTCAATGACTTCTTCGCGTTGCACGAACGGGTGCGCCTGTTGGTCGTGCAGGCTCCTTCGGGGTATGGCAAAACCACGCTGCTGGCTGAACGCCTACCCGCCCTGGAACAAGAGGCGGCCTGGCTGCGTTTGGATCAGCGCGATAATCAGCCCGAGCGTTTTTTGCGCTACTGGCAGGCCGCCATCGATACGCTGTTACGTGAGGATGCGCTGCTGTCGCCTTTGTCCGAGGCGGCGGACTGCGTGGAGCAGCTAGAGCGCTGGCTGGGCGAGCTGCCAAAGCAGCGAGCCGCTTGTCGGCTGGTCTTGGATGAGTTCGAACACCTTACCCATCCCGATATTTTAGCCGGGCTGGCCCACTGGCTACGCCACCAGCCACCCTGGCTGACCTTAACGCTGGCCAGCCGCTCCCGCCCTGCGTTGGGCCTTGCCAGCCTGCGGTTACGCGGCGAGCTTGAAGAGATCGACCTTAGCGCCCTGGCCTTCGATAGCGAAGAGGCGCAAACTCTCTGCGCCGAGCAGCTCAGTTTTCCGCCTACTCGGGTGAGCCTGGAGCGGGCGCTGCGTCGAAGCGGCGGCTGGGTGATGGCCCTGAACTGGCTGGTGGAGCGTACGACGACCCGCGCGGGATTCGATGCGCTGGTCGAGCGGCTAAACGGCGGTCATCCCGATTTCGTGGCGTGGTTCGATGAACGGCTGGCCGAGGCGCTGCCCCCTGAAGAGCGTGAACTCCTGCTGCAGCTTGGGGTGCTGGAGCGCTTTACCCCTGAATTGATGGCGCGCCTACTGGAGGGCGAGCGGCTTACCCAGCGGTTGGAAGCCTTTGAACAGGCGGGGCTATTTATCGAGCGGCCCGACCCTCACGCTCAGTGGTACCGCTTTCAACGGCTGTTTGGTGAGTACCTGCGCCACCGCCGTCACGAGCTAAGCTTGGCCACCCAGCGCACGCTGCACCAGCGGGCCAGCCAAGCCTGGCTAGCACTCAACGACCCGGTAATGGCGCTGCGACAAGCCATTTTGGCCGAATCGCCTGGCGATGTGGCTAGCCTGCTGGTTTCTCAAGGGCCTGCACTGCTTGCCAGCGGGGCCTACGCGCTGCTGGCTCAAGGGCTTGGGTTGCTGGGGGAGCCGCAAATCTCGACACGCCCAGAGCTGGTGCTGCTTTACGGCTGGGTATCCCACGCGCAGTTTCAGTTTGATATCACCGCACGGGTGATTAGCTGGATCGAAGCGCAGCTTGAGGTGTCCGAGTGGCAGGTGTTGGGTGCGGAGTTTGCCACCCTGCGTGCCCAGTTAGCGATCAATCAAGGCAACGCCGAGCGTGCCGCTCCGCTCGCCGAACAGGCGCTGGCCGTGCCCGCCCGCTATTTAGCCTCCACACCGCTGACCGCGACCGCCATTTTGAGCGAGGCGCGCTTTGTGCTGGGCTATCTGGATGAGTCGCTGCAGCGGGTGCGCGAGGTGGAGCGTCTGGCACGTCAGCGTGAGGATCATCAGCTGCTGCTGTGGTCGTTCTGCCATCAGTCGGAAACGCTGGTGGCTCAAGGGCGCTTGCAGGCTGCCTACGATATTCAAGAACGCGCCTTTGCCCACCTGGAGCGAGCAGAGCTTGAGCACCTGCCCGTGGCGGAATTTCTCTACCGGATTCGTAGCCAAGTGCTTTGGGAGTGGCACCGTCTGGATGAAGCCGAGCAGGCCGCGCTGAAAGGCATTGCCGTGCTGGATAACCAGGGCGAGCGATGGACGCTGCAGTGCCATATTCAACTGGCCAAAATTGCCCAGAGCCGTGGCGATCAGGCTCAGTGCGCCGACCATATCCGGCGGCTGCGTAAAATCCTGGCCGAAGGCGATTACCATATCGACTGGGTCGCTAACGCCCACGCCACGCTGCTGGCCTGGTGGCACTCCACGCAAGATCTCGACGCGGTGGAGCGCTGGCGCCAAGAAGCGCCCGCTCCCGTTACCGAAGGGGCCACCAACCACTTTGCCCAATGCAACGTGCGCAACCACGCCCGAGCGCTCACGCTGTTGGGCCAGTGCGAGGAGGCCCGCACGCTTCTGGAAGCGCTCGAAGTGCATACTCAAAGACTAGGGCTGGTTACCGATGCCAACCGCAATCAGCTCTGCCTCGCGGCCGCTGCGTGGTCGGCTGGCCAGGAGACGCAAGCCCGCCACCACATGCATCAAGCGCTCAGCTTGGCTTCCCGTACCGCGCTGGTAGGCAGTTTTCTGCGCTTGGGGAAACCGCTTGGGGAACTGCTCAACGGCTTACTCGCCAGCGGCACGCTAGCGGCTTTAGAGCAGGCGAGGGCAGAACGGCTGTTGGCGCTGGCGGGCCAACAGAAGGATTTCGGCTGCGCCCGACGCTTAATGCTAGATGAAACGGTCATCGCGGATATTGTCGCGAGGCCCGACGTGCCAGAGCTGATCCGCACCTCGCCGCTGACCCGCCGCGAATGGCAAATCCTGGGGCTGATTCACGCCGGGCTCTCCAACGAACAGATTGCCGAGCAGCTCTCGGTAGCACCGACCACCATCAAAACCCATATCCGCAGCCTCTACCAAAAGCAGAATATCCGCCGCCGGGACGAGGCCATTGCCCTGGCCGGACAGCTCTTGGCGCATATCCAGGGGGAGTAAGGCGCCGCGTTACCACTCCTCCCCGCACCTACGCCTGGCACTCCCCCGGGGGGAGGATTTTATCCCTTGGCGTAGCCTGCATCATGCCGACTATGGGTAATTACTCGGTTGTTAATAAAACCGTCGGCAATAACAAGGATAAGGACTCACCATGATGCAGACACCTTCTACTTCTCACTACGTTGGCAGCCAGGGGGCCGACTGGTGGCGCGGCGCGGTGATTTACCAAATCTACCCGCGCAGCTTTATGGATAGTAACGGCGACGGCATTGGCGATTTGAAAGGGGTGATCGACAAGCTCGACTACATCGCTTCATTAAACGTCGATGCGATTTGGCTCTCGCCATTTTTTACCTCGCCGATGAAAGATTTCGGCTACGACATCAGCAACTACCGTGATGTCGACCCGATGTTCGGCACGTTGGAAGACTTCGACCGCCTGGTCGAGGCGGCCCACGCGCGGGGGCTGAAAGTGACGATCGATCAGGTGATGTCCCACACCTCCGACCAGCACGCGTGGTTCGAAGAGAGCCGCCAAAGCCGCGACAACCCCAAAGCCGACTGGTACGTATGGGCCGACCCCAAACCCGACGGCGCGCCGCCCACCAACTGGCAGTCGGTATTCGGCGGCAGCGCGTGGCAGTGGGATACCCGCCGCTGCCAGTACTATCTGCATAACTTCCTGGCCAGCCAGCCGGATCTTAACTTCCGCACCCCTGCGGTAGTCGACGCCATGCTGGAAGAGGTGCGCTTCTGGTTGGAGCGCGGCGTGGATGGCTTCCGGCTGGATGCGGTGAATTTCTGCACCCACGGCGAGTTAAAAGACAACCCGCCGCGCCAGGAAATTATCGAGAGCTTCCTGGGCGTTCGCCCTGATAACCCCTACGGCTATCAGCTCCACCAATACGACAAAACCCAGCCGGAAAATCTGCTGTTTCTGGAGCGGCTGCGGGCGCTGCTGGATGAGTACCCCGGCACCACCAGCGTGGGCGAAGTGGGCGACGATGACGCGCTCGGCGTGATGGCGGAGTACTCCCAGGGCGGCAAGCGGCTGCACATGTGCTACTCGTTCAACCTGCTGACCGATAAAGCCGACCCCGGCTATTTGCACGAAACGCTTACTGAAATGGAAGCGCGCATTGGCGATGGCTGGCCCTGCTGGGCGTTGGGAAATCACGACGTAACGCGGCTAGCAACTCGCTGGCAGGCGGAAGGGCAGCTGGAGAAGCTGCGCCTCTATTTGGTGTTCCTGTTCAGCCAGCGGGGCAGCGTATGCCTCTATCAGGGCGAAGAGCTGGGTCTGCCCGAGGCGGAGCTGACCTTCGAGCAGCTTGTCGATCCGGCGGGCATCACCTTCTGGCCTGCCTATAAAGGCCGCGATGGCTGCCGTACGCCGCATCCCTGGCAGGCAGATAGCCGCCATGCTGGCTTCAGTCGTGCCACGCCCTGGCTGCCGGTGCCCGAAGCCCACGCAGCGCTGGCAGTCGATCAGCAAGAGCAGAATGCCGATTCGTTGCTTAACGCTTACCGTGCTTTTCTAGCGTTTCGCCGCACCCAGCCTGCGCTGGTTAAAGGCGGCGTGCGCTACCATCCGGTACGCGACGAGGTGCTCTGTTTTGAGCGCACCTATCAGCAAACGCGCTTGTTGGTAGCACTCAACTTTAGCGATCAGACCGTTACTCGCACAGCTCCCGAGCGCGCAGAAGCACTCGACGATGCGCCTAAGTGGCTAAGCGGCGAGTGGCAGGCAGGTACGCTGACGCTGCCGCCGTTTGGCGTGGCGATTGCCCGCTGCCCGCAAACCCAGGAGGATGCGCCATGGGACGTTTAACCCTCAGCGGTATCGGTAAATCCTTCGATGGTGTCGAAATCTCACGGGATATCGACCTCACCATCGAAGACGGCGAGTTCGTCGTTTTCGTGGGCCCCTCCGGCTGCGGTAAATCCACGCTGCTACGCATGATTGCGGGTCTGGAGGACATTACCACCGGAGATATGCAGCTCGATGGCCAGCGGATCAACGAGATTCCGCCCCAGGAGCGGGACATCGGCATGGTGTTCCAATCCTACGCCCTCTACCCGCACATGAGCGTGGCCGAGAACATGGCGTTTGGCTTGAAGCTGGCGCGCACCGACAAAGCAGAAATTCGCCGCCGCGTGGAGCACGCCGCCGAGATGCTGCACCTCACCGAGCTTCTGGAGCGCAAGCCCAAAGACCTCTCCGGCGGCCAGCGCCAGCGGGTCGCCATTGGCCGCACCCTGGTCAAAGAGCCGGCGGTGTTTCTGTTCGACGAGCCGCTTTCCAACTTGGATGCCGCGCTGCGCGTGGATATGCGGGTACAGATCGCCGCGCTGCACAAGCGCCTGAACGCCACCATGATCTACGTCACCCACGATCAGGTGGAGGCGATGACTCTGGCCGACCGTATCGTGCTGCTCTCGAAAGGGCGTATTGCCCAGGTAGGCGCGCCGCTGTCGCTGTATCACTTTCCCAATACCCTTGAGGTGGCGGAGTTTATCGGCTCGCCGCGTATCAATACGCTGCCGGTGACGGTGGTCGACCCCGGCGAGCGTCAGACCGTGGTGCGCCTGCATAGCGGTGAAACGTTGCCGGTGGCAGTCAACGGTCAGCAGCTCCAGGCAGGCGATAGGGCCACCCTGGGACTGCGTGCCGAAGACTTCGTGGCGGCTGAGCAAGCGGATGCAACGCTGAGCGCGACCCTGATGGTGGCCGAAAAGCTGGGCTATGAAACTCTGGCCCACTGGCAGGTAGAGGGCATTGAAGCGCCTTTAACCCAACGCCTGGATGGTTTAACCCGGCTTGAAGAAGGGCAAGCGTCACATCTGGGGTTGGCAGGGCAGCGCTGCCATCTGTTTGACTCCAACGGCAACGCCTGCCCTCGCCAAGTCACGGTGGACGGGGTAAGCCGATAATTTTTTAAATAATTAATTTTTTTAAAAAGAGTGCATCCAATCGGTCTCCTTGTGTGTATCCCCTATACAGCCGCTATTTAAAGCGGTTGATACAAAACCCAAGGAGACTGAAATGACCATCCAGCCTATGACGCGTGCGACGCTCGCCGCTATCTTGATTGCATCCTTCAGTCACGTCGCGCTGGCTGACATGACGCCCGCCGACGTCAAAGTACCGGACGGCAACACCGTCGCTCTCGAATGCTGATTCGCCCAGCGATTCGCCTTCACCGCTATGTCTATTTCAAGCAGTTGCCGGACACCGACCAGGACGCGTAGACATACAGCCCCATCTCAACGCAGTTGGCTATCCTTACTGCCCCGACGATTGTAGCCACTATAAGCCGACTGCTTTTTGTCCAATTCACCTTGACACACCACACAGAGTCGAACGCCAGGAATAGCCTTGCGGCGTGCTTCGGGAATGGGGTCGCCACACTCCTCACAAAACTCAAGACTTTCGCCGCGGGGTAATTGGCTACGCGCACGCTGCACCGCATCCTCCAGCGTGCTCTCCATCTGCTCGTGTTCTGCGCCATCTTTCGCCCATCCACCCGCCATAATCGCGCTTCTCGCTTCAGCCATGAACAATCTTTCAACATAACAGTAACGAGAAGAACGCACCATCAGTCCAAAAACCTAACTCCTTGGGCCGCCAATGGGCTTCTTAGCATGAACGATCACGGCAGTAGTTACGACTGTAGTGCTAAAGATTACCTAACCCATAAAAAAACCGGCGCTGATGAGCGCCGGTCATGAGCAACATGCTCAAGCGAGGAAACAGCCTAGTAAGTTCCTGCTTAACCCTTCACACCCCCTGCGGTTAAACCGCCGATAATCCAGCGTTGGCAGATCAAAAACGCCACGGTAATCGGTAGGCCGGAGAGAACAGCAGCGGCGGCGAAGTTACCCCAGCGCTGGTTGTGGTCGGCTAGGTACTGCTGGGCACCCACGGCGAGCGTCAGCTTGTGCTCGTCGACCAACAGTACCGAGGCCATGGGGTACTCCATAATGCTCATCACAAACGCCAGAATGAACACCACCATCAAGATTGGGATAGAGAGCGGCAGCAGAATGTAGCGAAACGCTTGCCAAGTGCTGGCGCCATCCACCATGGCAGCTTCCTCAAGCGAGCCATCGATGGATTCGAAATAACCTTTGATCGTCCAGATATGCAGCGCTACCGCACCCAGCGAAGCCACAATCAGCGCGCCGTGCGTATTGATGCCTAGCCAACCGACGAACTGCCCCAGCCGGTCAAAGAGGGCATACAGTGCCACCAGCGAGAGCACCGCTGGGAACATCTGAAAAATCAGCATACCTTTGAGCAGCGGCGCTTTGCCCTTGAAGTGCATGCGGGCAAACGCGTAGGCGCTGGTGGTAGCCAGCATGAGAATCAGCACCGACGACACCACCGCCACCTTGATGGAGTTCCACAGCCAGAGCAGCACGGGGAAGGGCGGCTGCACTACGGTGCCGTCTGGCCGCTCCCAAGGAATCCCCAGCGCCAGCGACCAGTGCTCCAGCGAGAAATTTTCTGGAATCAGGCTGCCGGTGGCAAAGTTGCCCTCGCGAAATGAAATCGAGATGACCAGCAGCAGCGGAAAGACAATCAGCGATACAAAGCAGATCAGCGCTAAGTGCGCTCCTAGGCGGCGCACACCAACGGAGCGGGGTTGAACCATGGCCATGTGTAACCTCCTATACCTTCACTTTGGAAAGGCGCAAATTGAGCAGCGACATGCCCGCCACTAGCAGGAAAATCAGTGTGGCAATGGCCGCCGCGAGGCCAAAGTTCTGCCCGGCATCCTGGAAGGCGATGCGGTAGGTGTAGCTCACCAGCAGGTCGGTGGTGCCCGCCGGGGTGCTGGCCCCCAGAATGTCCGGGTTGCCACCCGTGAGCAGCGCGATCAGCACGAAGTTATTAAAGTTGAACGCAAAGGCGGCAATCAGCAGCGGCGTGAGCGGCTTGATGATCAGCGGCAGGGTGATTTTGAACAGGTTGGTGAGCGGGCCACCGCCGTCTACCGCCGAGGCTTCGTATAAATCCTGGGGAATGGCCTGAATCAAGCCCATGCAGAGCAGTAGCATGTAGGGGTAGCCTAACCAGGTGTTCACGATCAGCAGCATGCTGCGTGCCATCCACGGGTCGGTAAACCACTCGGGGCGCACCCCAAACAAGGTGTCCAGAATCATGTTCACTTCGCCAAAGTGCTGGTTGAACATGCCTTTGAAAATCAGAATCGAGATAAACGCTGGCACCGCATAGGGCAGAATCAGCAGCGTACGGTATATCGCTTTGCCGCGCAGCTGATCCCACTGCAGCAAAGAGGCCAGCACGAAGCCCACGGCCAGGGTGAACACCACGGTGAGACTGGCAAACACGAAGGTCCATACGAAAATTTGCATGAACGGGCCGCGAATGTCCGGGTCGGTGAAGATTTGCGTGTAGTTCGAGAAGCCCACGTTGACCGGCCAGCCCGGAGTGATGCGCTGGCCATCGTCGGCGACGAAAAAGCCGATGGTGTGGTCCGGTGTCAGCACGCGGTCGTCTCGACGATCATATAGCGTGCCATCCTCCCGGGCCTCGTAGCGGTCGAGCATGGGCGCAAACTGGCGCAAGCCCGCCATACGCAGTTCGCTGCCGTCTGGAGTGACCAGCCGCAAGCCTTGTAGGGCATCCCGTGCCTGAATAACGGCCCGCATGCCCAGCGCTTCCTGTGCGGGTGGGGCATCGGTGGCCTGAACGCCAATCTGGCGGTTTTCCTGATTGGCCAAATTGAGTGGGGAAGACACGAACCGCTGGCCCTGAGGGCTCTCTAAATAGAGCCGTACCAAATCACCTTCGGGGTAGAGCGCTAGGTCAAAGGCGTTACCCTCCGCTTGATAGGTTTGGCTCATGAGCTGGTCGCGCACCCGCTCTTCTGAGAGCAGGTTAGTGGAGCTGTAGTTGCTGAAGCTGATCCCGAAGGTGTAGATCAGTGGAAAAATGACGAACACCCCCAGCCCTGCCACGGCTGGGAAAATATAGCGGTGGCTCATCAGCGAACGCTTGGTGAAGACCACGCCCAGCGAGCCGCCGAGAAGCAGAAACAGCAGTGCGAACATCCACTGGCCGTTCAAATGAAAGGCCAAGACTAACCAAAGTAGCGCAATCACCAAAACAGCAATCACGCCACGCATGGCCCAGCGTGTGTAGCGTTCAGTAAGATGGCGAGAGCGATGGCGGGGAAGGCCACGAGACGCGTTGGTGGTATACATGATGGCTTCCTGAAAGCTGCCCAGCGGCTAATGCCGCTGGGCAGATGAGCAAAAAAGAGAGGCTACTGACGCATGCGCCGTGCAGCGGCATCCAGCGCTTCCTGGGGCGATTGGCGCCCGCTGCCGATGTTTTGCAGCGCTGGCTCCATGGCGGCCCAGAACGCACCCATTTCAGGAATGTTGGGCATCGGCATGCCCACTTCGGCGTTTTCCAGCGTAGCGGCAATGTTGGGGTTATCCGCCAGCTCCGCCTGATAGTTGATATGGGCAACCGCACCCAGCGAACCATCGCTGTTGAAGGTGCGCATACCCTCTTCGCTGAGCAGGTAGTTCTCTAAAAACTCCACCGCCAGGAAGTCGTTGGGCGTGGCGGAGTTGATCATCGCGGCCGTCACGCCAAACATCGGTCGGGCGCGCTCGTCGCCTACCCGGGGCAGCAGCGCCACGCCATAATCGATGCCGCTGCGCTCCAGGTTGGGCCACGCCCAGGGGCCGCTGATCATGGTGGCTACTTCGCCTTGGTTGAAGCGGGTATCCATCAGGTTGTAGTCGGTGCCCCGGGGCACCACGCCGCTCTCGATCAGCTCCACCAGCAGCTCGGCCCCCTGTAGGGCACCGGCATTGTTGACCCCAATGTCGCTGACATCATAGCCGCTATCGGTTTGCTTGAACGGGTAGCCGCCGTTGGCGGCTAGCAGCGTCCAGCCGTAGTAGGGTTCGCTGTAATCGAACAGGATGGCTTTCTTGCCTTCTTGAGCCAGCGTGGCGTCCAGCTCCATCAGTTCGGCAAAGCTATCGGGGGGTGTTTCCACCAGCGCTTTGTTGTAAATCAGCCCAAGGGATTCCACGGAAATCGGGTAGGCATAGGTATCGCCGTTCCACAGCGCGGCTTCCCAGGTGAAGTCGTAGAACGCTTCACGGAAGCTGTCGCTGGGTGCAATCGGTTTGAGTAGGCCGCTCTGTGCCCATTCACCCATGCGGTCGTGGGCCCAAATCACGATATCCGGCCCTTGGCCGCTGCCTGCCGCCTGCTGGAAGCGGTCGGTCAGGTTGTCCGGAAACACGACTTCCACTTCGATGCCGGTCTCTTCTAAGAACTGGTCGGCGACCGCGCGGATGCCTTCCTGGCCTTTATTGTCGCCCATCCAGATGGTTAAACGGTCATCCTCAAAGGCGAAGGCGGGGAGTGTGGCGGTGGCTGCTAGCGTAGCGGCGAGCAGCGGCGTGAAAAATGGACGAACCATTGCCATGATGTGCATACCTCGTTGTGACGTTGTTGTTGTCGGGCACGTTCGTTGTTGGACGTGCTTTGTTCACTGCCAGCGTCGCTAATTCAGCGCAAGACCACCTCCTCCTTGGGGGGAGGAGGGGTGGCGTATCCAAGGGGCGTAGAGTAAAGGTAGAAGCGTAGGCGGTCAGGGCGCGACATCGTCGTTGTAAAACCCACCGGAAAGGGCAGCAGGCGACAATATTTTGTAGTAAAATTACACGAATTATTGCGTATAATGCCTCATATAAGATAGATTTTAGGTAATCTAACTACATTAGACGGCCTAATTATAAACAGGAGTTGAGATGAGCCAGTCACATGCCCCGCTGGGCGATCCGAATCACGCTATTGATTTAGCGCTTTTTGGGGCGCTAGGCGACCTTGCCATGCGCAAGCTGTTTCCTGCGCTGTATCATCTTGACCGCGAAGGCTTAATGCCCGAAAGCACGCGGATCATGGGGCTGGCGCGTCAGGAGCACGACACTGCCGCGTTCCGTCAGCTGGTCAAGGGCGCGCTGCAGAAGCGCCTGAGAAAAGAGGAGCAGGACAAGGCAAGCCTTGAACGCTTCCTGAACCGCTTAGAGTATCTCAAGCTCGACTTTGCCACCGCAGAGGGCTACGACGCCATTCGCCAGTGGCGCGAAGGCAGCAAGCGCCCAATGGTGGTCTACCTCTCCGTCGCCGCGCGTATTTATGGCGACATTTGCCGCAATCTCCAGGCCAGCAACAGCCTGGATGACGATACCCGCGTGGTAGTGGAAAAGCCGATTGGTTATGACTTGGCCTCTTCAGAAGAGATCAATGACGCCATCGGTGCCGTGTTCCCTGAATCACGCATTTACCGCATTGACCACTACCTGGGTAAAGAGACGGTTCAAAACCTGATCGCCCTGCGCTTTGCCAATCCGCTGTTCGGCACCCAGTGGAACCAGAACCATATCTCCCACGTCGAGATTACCGTCGCCGAAAAAGTGGGTATTGAAGGCCGCTGGGGCTACTTTGATGATGCGGGCCAGCTGCGCGATATGGTGCAGAATCACCTGCTGCAACTGCTCTGCCTGATTGCCATGGACCCGCCTTCCAACCTGGATGCCGATGCCATCCGTGACGAGAAGGTAAAAGTGCTCAAGGCGCTGAAGCCGTTTACCGGCGAAGCGCTGGGCCACGACGTGGTGCGTGGCCAGTACATTGCCGGTACCAGCGATGGCCAGGCCGTGCCGGGCTACCTGGAAGAAGAGGGCGCCAACACCCAGAGCCAGACCGAAACCTTCGTGGCCATGAAGACCGAAGTGGCCAACTGGCGCTGGGCGGGCGTGCCGTTCTATCTGCGTACCGGTAAACGGATGCCGGAGAAACTGTCGCAGATCGTCATTCATTTCCGTCAGCAACCGCACTACATCTTTGATCCGGACCAGCGCGGCATCGCCTCCAACAAGCTGATTATCCGCCTGCAGCCGGAAGAGGGCATTGCCCTTCAGGTACTCACCAAGGATAGCGGCCTGGATAAAGGCATGCGCCTGCGCCCTGGCCCGCTGCACCTGGATTTCAACAGCGCCTTCCCGAAATCGCGTATCCCGGATGCCTACGAGCGTCTGCTGCTAGAAGTCATGAAAGGCCAGCAGTACTTGTTTGTGCGCCGTGATGAAGTGGAGCACGCGTGGCGCTGGTGCGACCAGCTCATCAGCGGCTGGAAAGCACGCGAAACCCCGCCGCGCCGCTACCCGGCAGGCTCTTGGGGGCCGGTCGCCTCGATTGCCATGATTACCCAGGATGGCCGCAGCTGGTACGAGGATTATTGAAATGAGCACTACACGACAAGCGCTGGCCGAGCAGCTGGCTGAAGCCGTTTATCAAGCCCTGGCGGCAGACCTTGCGCACCAGGAGCGTGCCCTGCTGGTGGTATCGGGCGGTTCGACGCCGGTGCCGTTTTTCAAAGCGCTGGCGCAAAAGCCGCTGGCCTGGGCGCGGGTGGACATCACCCTGGCCGATGAACGCTGGGTAGATGAGCAAAGCAGCGACAGCAACGCCAAGCTGGTGCGCGAGAACCTGCTGCAGGGCCCGGCGGCGGCGGCTAACTTCGTGCCGCTCACCTCGGACGCTGGCACCCCGGAAGAGGGCGTGGCAGCGGTGGCAGAAGCGACGGCAGGACTTGCCTGGCCCGCGAGCGTCGTCATTTTAGGCATGGGCGGCGATGGCCACACGGCCTCGCTGTTCCCCGATAGCCAAGAGCTGGGCCTGGCGCTTTCTACCGATGAGCCGCTGGTTGCCGTGCGCACCCCCAGCCAGCCGCAGCCGCGTATTACCTTCTCGGCGGACCGCCTGCATCAGGCGAAGCGCCACATTCTACATATCACCGGCGACGATAAGCGTGCCGTATTGGCCAACGCCATGGGTGGCGACGACGTTCGTACATTGCCCATCCGCGCTTTCTTATCTTGCCCGCTGGCGATCTATTGGGCGCCCTAATAAACCGCCTTCGCCAATAACAAATTGCTTGGAGACTCACTGATGACCATCGATAAACAGCTTCCCTCAACGCGCACCGCCGAGCTAGACAGCATCTGCCTAAAAGCCGAAGTGATCCCGGTGATCACCATCGAGCGCCTGGAAGACGCCGTGCCGCTGGGCCGAGCTCTGGTCGAAGGCGGCCTGAGCGTTCTGGAAATTACCCTGCGTACCGACTGCGCCCTGGAAGCCATCAAGCGCATGAAAGAGGCGCTACCGGGTGCCAGCATTGGGGTCGGCACCGTGCTGACGCCCGCGCAATATCGCCAAGCCGAGCAAGTCGGCGCTGATTTCGTCGTTACGCCAGGTGCCACCGACGCGCTTTACCGCTACGGCGTCGAGAGCCCCGTGCCCATGCTGCCGGGCGTTTCTACCATTTCCGAGCTGATGACCGGCTGGCAGTACGGCTACCGCCGCTTCAAATTCTTCCCCGCGGAGTCCAGCGGCGGTGCCAAGGCAATCAAGGCGTTCGGTGCGCCGATCCCGGAAGCGCGTTTCTGCCCCACGGGCGGCATCACCGTGGACAATGCCGAATCCTACCTCTCGCTGCCCAACGTGATGTGCGTCGGCGGCTCCTGGCTGACCCCGAAAGCCATGGTCGACGCCGAAGATTGGGACGGCATCCGCGAACTGGCCCGCCAAGCAGCGGAGCGTTTCCACCACTAAACGGTTCCACCACTTATGTAAAACACAGTACCGAGCACTCTCGTCACTTGCCTCACTGATGTCGGGTCGTGTGAGCAGGACGTTTGCCCGAGCATGTCGCCATGCTCGGGCTTTTTTACGTCTACACCTAAAGGGGATACTTCCGTTAGTTAATAGGCGTGATACGCTAACTTAAACGATTAAGTTGACCGATTAAGTTAAGGTTTTAAGCATGACGTTAGCGGATTTTGAGCCTCAGCATCCTGCGCTGCATTTTACTCCCCCGATGGGGTGGATGAACGACCCCAACGGGCTGGTGTTTTTCGAGGGCGAGTACCATCTGTTTTATCAGTTTCACCCGTTCAGCACCGTTTGGGGGCCAATGCACTGGGGACATGCGGTCAGTCGTGATCTGTGCCACTGGCAGCATTTACCCATTGCGCTGGCACCCAATGAAGAGGGTGCCTGCTTTTCGGGTAGCGCCGTGGTGGATGAGCACGATGTCACGGGGCTGTTTGACGGCCAGCCGGGGCTGCTGGCGTTTTACACCTGCCACCGGGTGCTCTCAGATGACCCAGAAGATTACCAGCAGTCCCAGTGCTTGGCGTATAGCCGCGACAGGGGCCGTACCTGGCAGCGCTACGAGGGGAGTCCGGTTCTGCCACCGCCTGGATTTAAAGATTTCCGCGACCCTAAAGTGGTTTGGCATGGCCCTAGCCAGCGCTGGGTAATGGCGCTGGCCTGTGGGCAGGAGATTCACTTCTATACCTCCCATAACCTGCTGGAGTGGCAGTTTGCCAGCGCCTTTGGCGAAGGCGAGGGCGCGCATACTCAGCACCCCTGGGAGTGTCCGGATCTGTTTGAGCTGCCGGTTGACGGCGCTGGGCCGGATGAGCCCGCCACGCGCTGGGTGCTGGTGGTGGGGATTGGCGCCACGCCGGATAACCCGTTTGGCTCGTTTACCCAGTACTTTATCGGCGAGTTTGACGGCCAGCGTTTCACCAATGACAACGCTTCTGACGCCGTGCTGATGATGGACGAAGGGCGGGATTTTTACGCGGTGCAGAGTTGGTCGAATACCCCAGGGCGGCAGCTTGCGCTGGCGTGGTTGAACAACTGGCAGTACGCCAATCATGCCCCCGAAACGGGCTGGCGGGGCACCATGAGCCTGCCGCGAGAGCTGACGCTGCGTGCGACTTCTCGTGGGGTGCGGTTACGACAGCGCTTTGCTCGCGAAGCAGCTCAAGCGCTCAGCGCCCCTCGCCGCCTATCGCCTCGCTCGCTTCAAACGGCAGGGGAGCACTGCATTGCTTTGCCAGAGGGCGCGGCGGTTTACGGCCAGCTGACGCTGGTGCTTAAAGCAGGCACAAGGCTGGCGCTGTCGCTGCAGCAGGGCTATCAGCAGCGGCTATGGCTGACCGCAGGCGAATCAACAGCGTCGCTACACTATGAGCGTCAAGGGAGTAACGGTCAGGCCGCCTTTGGTGAGCACTTTGCCTGTGACCACTCGGCGGGCAGCGTCGATGGGTTAACGGTGATGGTTCGGTGGTGGTGCGATCACGGTACGCTGGAAATGTTGATTGAAGGAGCCACCGAGCAGCGCAGCATCACCCAGGTGAGCTTTGTCGATCATCGCCGTCAACCGGTTACGTTGGAAGTCGTCAGCGGGCGGGTGGATGTGGCGGAAGGGGTTACCCAAAGCGTCGTCGAGTAGCGGCCTCGACGACGCTGAGCGCTAGCCTGCCGAGCTGCGCAGGGCTTCGATGTCGGCGTGGGTGGGCAGCGCGGCATAGGCGCCGGGGCGGGTGACCGCGTGGGCGCCGCAGCGGCAGGCAATGTCCACTGCGCGGGTGAGCAACGCGCTGTCCTGGTGCCAGCTCTCGCTGATGCCGTAGCTTGAAAGCTCCGCGAGCAGGCCGCCAATAAAGGCATCGCCACCGGCGGTGGTGTCGACGGCCGTGACGCTGGGTGGCGTCACGGTTTGGTCAATGCCGATGCCTTTGAGTACCACATTATTGGGGCCGTCGGTAATCACAATCACCTTCACCCCTGCGGCCATGCGCTCGGCTAACCACGCCTCAGGTGGGTGGTCGCCACGCAGGTAGTCCAGCTCTTCGAGAGAGACTTTGACCAGCTCGGCGCTATCGACCAGCTCGGTGACCAGCCAAGGATCTGCCGCACCCTCTGCCCACAGGTTGTGGCGCAGGTTGGCATCCACGCTCACAAGGCAGCCTGCGCGCTTGGCCATGGCGGCAATCGCGAGAGTGGTCTCAGCAATTTCGGGGTCGGTCAGGCTGTTGCTGCATAGGTGAACGATGGCGGGCTGCTCGAACACGCCGTGGGGAAGGTGTTCCAAGCGGTAGAGCAGGTCGGCGGCCGGTGGGCGGTAGAAATCGAAAGTGCGCTCGCCGCTGCTGTCGCGGGAGACAAACGCCAGCGCCGTGCGGGCTTCTTTGGTAAGCACGACGCCCTGGGTATCCACGCCGTGGCTTTTCAGCTCACGGATGAGAAAGTGCCCAAAGGTATCGTCACCCACCATGCCCAAAAACTGGCTGGGAACGTTGAGCCGCGCGCAGGCCACCGCCACGTTGGCGGGCGCGCCGCCAGCGTAGGGGGTAAAGGTTTCCTGCCCTGTGTTATCGCCTAACCGGCTAGAGAGCATATCAATCAAGGCTTCACCGAAAGCAATCACCGGTGTCATAGGTCTTTCCTTGTCATTATTGGCATCAATGTTGAGTGAGCGTACTAAGCGACGCAGTGGCCGCGGGCGGCCTCCAGCAGTTCGTACCAGGCTTCTCTGGGCAGCGTTTCCGGGCCGTTCAGCATATTGGCAATACGCTCCGGTTTCACGCTGCCTACCACCGGTACTGGGCGGCCGGGCAGGGTGCGCAGCCAGGCCAGCGCCAGCGCGCCGGGTGTGCTGTTAAGCTCGCCTGCTAAACGGTTCAATACGCGGCTCACTTCACCCTGCATCAGTTGGCCGCCCGCCAGCGGAGACCACGCCATGGGCGCATGGCCATCGGCACCGAGGTCGTCAAAGCTGCCGTCAAACAACGGCGCGCTATGGGCAATCGAAAGCTCGATTTGGTTGGCGCGTAGCGGGTGATGCATATGGCGTTGCAGTCGGCGCCACTGACTGGGCAGATGGTTGGAAATCCCCGCCGCGCCGATTTTGCCTGCCTCTATGGCGTCATCCAGCGCACGGCCTGTTGCGGCGGCGTCCATCAGCAGGTCCGGGCGGTGAATCAGAAAGTGATCCAGACGCTCGACACCCAAGCGGCCCAGCGCATCGTCAATGGCGCGGCTTAGGTACTCCGGGCTGGCATTGTAGTGCTTGATCTTGCCGGAACCCGGTGCCGGATTGTCGTTGGCGATGCTGGCTTTGGTAACGACATTCAACCGCTTGGCCAGGGCCGGGCGGGCGCGCAGCGCTTGGCCAAACAGCGTTTCGCATGCTCCGTTGCCGTAAATGTCGGCATGGTCGAACCAGTGCAAACCCTGTTCTAAGCGAGCTTCGATCCAGTCGGCCAAGTGGCTCGCTTGGTGCATCTCTTGCGCTTCATGCAGGCGCATCATGCCGAGTACAAACGGCACGTTGAACGTTACAGCAGCCATGGCGTGTTCCAATCTGTTAAAAGACTTCTTCGTTATGTAGCGCTTCGGCGGCACCCAGCAGGCCGGTCCACGGGTGAGTCACAATCCTCACCGGGATGTCGGCGTTGTAAGCGCCCATGCGCCCTTTATTGACAAAGCTTGCGCGCAGCTCACACTTGGGCAGCCAGTCCAACAGGCGGGGCAGAATACCGCCGCAGAGATACACGCCGCCGCGCGCACCCATGGTCAGGGTGGCATCGCCGCACACGTCGCCGAGAATTTTCAAAAAGCGCAGCAGGGTAGCCGTGGCCAGGGCATCGCCCTGGTTGGCCGCTTGGGTCACTTCGGCGGGGGTCTCGCAGCGCGGCGTTTGGCCTTCCAGGGTGCAGTGGGCTTGGTATAGCTCTAGCAGCCCCTGGCCGCACAGAATGCGCTCGACGCTCACCCGCTGGTGGCGCTGTAAGAACACGTCCAGCAGCGCGCGTTCGGTGGTGTCGGTAGGCGCAAAGGTGACGTGGCCGCCCTCGGTCGGCAGCGGAATCCAGGCGTGCTGGCCGGGGAACACCCCGGCCACGCCCAAACCTGTACCGGGGCCGATGACCAAGCGGGTCGAGTGCGACTGGGCTTCCCCAGGCTGCACTTCCACCAGGTTATCTTCCCCTACGTGGGGTACGCCCAACGCCTGGGCGGTGAAGTCATTGATGACTTTGAACAGCGACAGATTCAGCGCCTGCTGAACGTCGCTTTTCATAAAGTCCCAATGGTTGTTGGTCATCTTTACCCGCTCGGCGTGCACCGGGCAGGCGAACGCCAAGCAGGCTTCTTGCGGGGCGTTATCGCCCGTTGCGCCTACCCGAGCGAGATAGTCCTGAATCGCTTCGATCACGCCGGGGTAATCGGCGCAGGGTAGGTTAAGAATGTCGTGGGGCGTGACCTCGCCCGGCGTGACCAACGCCAGACGAGCATTCGTGCCGCCAATGTCCCCGATTAATGCCGGTCGCATCAGGCGTCCTCTTGAAAAATCTGACCTTCTTGACGAGCGAGATCGTCGGCTTCGAAGCCGCCCAACGAGCCCGCGCCCTCTTCGCCGCGCATTGCCAAGTGGCGGAAGCCCGAGAACAGCTCGCGGCCCAGGCCCACATGGTAGTGATCCAAATTGGCGACAACGAGCTCACGCTCGGCCCAGGTGGCGGCGTCTACTTTGGCTTCCAACGTGCCGGCGTTGGCATCCAGGCGTACCACGTCACCATCGCGCAGCTTGGCCAGCGGGCCGCCGTCGAGCGCTTCCGGGCTCATATGGATGGAGGCGGGCACTTTGCCCGATGCGCCAGACATGCGGCCATCGGTGACGAGGGCAACTTTGAAGCCACGGTCCTGGAGTACGCCCAGGAAGGGGGTGAGTTTGTGCAGTTCGGGCATGCCGTTGGCTTTGGGGCCTTGGAAGCGAACCACCACAATGACGTCGCGGTCCAGGTCGCCCGACTCAAACGCCGCTTTCATTTCGTTCTGATCCTCGAAGATCTTCACCGGCGCTTCTACTACACGGTGCTCTTCGGCTACCGCCGAGACTTTGATGACGCCACGTCCCAGGTTGCCTTTCATCACGGTCAGGCCGCCGGTGGGGGCGAAGGGTGTAGCGACCGGGCGCAGCACTTCTTCGTCCAGGCTGTTTTCCGGGCCTTCGCGCCAGACCACTTTGCCATCTTCCAGGAAGGGCTCTTGGGTGTAAGCGGTCAGGTCGGTGCCAAACACGGTGGGAATATCGCCGTGGAGCAGGCCCGCGCCTAGCAGTTCGCGGAACAGGTAGCTCATGCCGCCCGCGGCCTGGAAGTGGTTGATGTCTGCTTGGCCGTTCGGGTACACCTTCATCAGGCTGGGGGTGACCGCTGACAGATCGGTGAAGTCATCCCAGTTGAGGGTAATGCCCGCCGCTGCCGCCATAGCAATCAGGTGCATGGTATGGTTGGTCGAACCACCGGAGGCCAGCAGGCCGACCACGGCGTTGACGATGGCGCGCTCGTCGATCTGCTTATAGAACGGACGGTACTCGCCGCCGGGTTCGGTGTTGCGAATGGCCTGCTCGGTGGCGTGGCGGGTGAGCGCTTCGCGCATCTCGGTGCCCGGGTTGACGAACGAGGTACCCGGCAGGTGCAGGCCCATCACTTCCATCATCAGCTGGTTGGAGTTGGCGGTGCCGTAGAAGGTGCAGGTGCCGGGGCTGTGGTAAGAGTCGGACTCCGCTTGCAGCAGCTCCTCGCGGCCCACCTTGCCTTCGGCGTAGAGCTGGCGAATGCGCGCTTTCTCTTTGTTCGGCAAGCCGCTTGGCATCGGGCCTGCGGGTACGAACATGGCGGGCAAGTGACCAAAACGCGCCGCGCCGATGAATAGTCCGGGAACGATTTTATCGCATACGCCGAGGTAAAGAGCGGCATCAAACATGTTGTGCGACAGGCCCACGGCGGTGGCCATGGCAATCACATCGCGGGAGAACAGCGAGAGTTCCATGCCCGGCTGGCCTTGGGTTACGCCATCGCACATGGCGGGTACGCCACCGGCAAACTGCGCGGTAGAACCCATGGCGCGGGCGGCCGCTTTGATGGTTTCCGGGAAGGTTTCGAACGGCTGGTGGGCCGAGAGCATGTCGTTGTACGAAGAAATAATCCCTAGGTTGGCGCTGTTCATCAGCTTCAGGGAGTCTTTCTCCTGGGCGCTACAGGCAGCAAAGCCGTGGGCCAGGTTGCCGCAGGAGAGCTCGGCACGATGCACGCCACGCTTGTGCTGGTCGGCCATGCGGCGCTCGTAGAGAGCGCGGCGCTCGGCAGAGCGTTCACGAATACGTTGGGTAACCTTAGCAACCGTAGGATTGAGTGTGGCGGGTGTTGAACCAGGCATAGAGACCTCTGCATGTGTAGAGACGGTGAATCCAGATTTGTAGTTATTTTACATCTTGTGGCGTCGATATAAGAGACTTTACGGCAATAAAAACGCTATTTATAGATTAAGCTGTAGTTTTATTACCCGAAAGGATGAGCCGGATGATCCCAGCGTCCAGCCCATGATAGCCAAAAAGCGCTCATGGGCCGAACGCGCCTGCTCAGGAGTCGACCTCGTCGCTGCTGATATGGAACAGCATGGCATACAGGGTGGGTACGGCAATCAGCGTCAGCAGCGAGGCAAACGCCAGGCCGCCCATGATGGTCACCGCCATGCTGTTGAAGAAGGCGTCGGCCAAAAGCGGCAGCATGCCGAGGATGGTGGTACCAGCGGCCAGGAAGACCGGCCGCAAGCGGCTGATGCTGGCGTCCACCAGAGCAGAAAAGCGCGCCTTGCCCTCCTTGATCTGCCCATCGATCTCGTCCACCAGCACGATGGCGTTTTTCATCAGCATGCCCGACAGGCTGAGCATGCCCAGCAGGGCGGTAAACGAGAAGGGCAGGCCGGTCACCAGCAGGCCAATCACCACGCCACATACCGACATGGGCACCACCAGCCAGATGATCAGCGGCTGCTTGAGCTTGCCAAACAGCAAAATCGAGGTCAGCAGCATCACCAGCAGGCTGATGGGCAACTGCTGGGCCAGCGCCTCCTGGGCATCGCCGGAATCCTCGTGTTCACCTCCCCAGCTCAGCTGGTAGCCCGGTGGCAGCGTCATGGCCTCGATCTCTTCGCGAATGCCGCCGAAGGTCTGGGCGGCGGTATAGCCCTCGGCGGGGTCGGCCCCGACGGTCAACGTGCGCACCCGGTTGCGGCGTTGAATCAGCGCTTCCTCGCTATCGGTATCGAAGGAGGAGACCACCTGACTGATGGGCACGAAGCGCTGCTGCGCGGCGCTCCACACGTTGCGGTTTTCCAGCAGTGCCACATCGTCCCGCTCGGCCGCCGGGGGGCGGGCGACGATGGGCAGCAGGTGCTCGCCTTCACGGTAGGTGCCTGCCCGAATGCCCGACGAGGCAAACTGCAGGGTCTGGGTAATGTCTTCACGACTGACCCCGGCAATGCGGGCGCGCTCCTCGTTGATGCGCGGGCGCACTACCAGCTCCTGCTGGCGCCAGTCGGTGCGCTGGTCGATCAGGTAGGGGCTGTCGGCCATGATGCGCTGGGCCTGGTCGGCCAGCGAGCGCAGCACTTCCGGGGAGGGCCCCTGAAAGCGCGCTTCGATGCCCGCGCCATCGCCCGGGCCGAACTGCAGCCGCTGGGTGCGTACCTGCGCGCTGGGAAACGCTTCGTTCAGCTCTCGGTAGAAGCGCTGGTCCAGCGCGGGAATGGCGTCCAGGTCTTCGGTGCGCACGATGAACTGGGCATAGGCGGTGTTGGGCTGCTCCGGGGCGTAGGTGAGCATGAAGCGGGTAGCGCCCTGGCCGATGAAGCTGGCCACCGATACCACGTCCTCCTGCTCCAGGATATACGCCTCGATATCGGCGGCGTAATCGGCGGTCGAGCGAATGTCGGTGCCTTGGGGTAGCTCCATATTGACGAAGAACAGCGGCGTGTTGGAGTCCGGAAAGAACGACTGGGGAATCAGGCTGAAGGCCCACAGGCACACGGCGGTGATCAGCACCAGCGCGCTGACGGTGACGATGCGCATGCCCAGCGCCAGCAGCAGCACCCGGCGATAGGCGCGATAGAGCAGGCCGCCGTACAGCTCGCGCTTGCTGGGCTCGTCGTCGTTCTCGTTTTCGTCCTGGTGCTCGTCTGCTTGCTGCTCGTCAGCGGGCTGGTCCTCGTCGTCGCCTTTCTGGCGCAGCAGGTAGTAGCCAAACAGCGGGGTGACGGTGATCGCCAGCAGCCAGCTCAGCATCAGGGACACCAGAATGACCATGAACAGCGAGTAGAGAAATTCGCCGGTGACATCGTCCGACAGGCCAATACCGGCAAAGGCCATGATGCCGATCACCGTGGCGCCCAGTAGCGGCAGCTGGGCACGCTTGGCGGCGCTGCCTGCAGCCTCCTTGGCGCGCTGGCCGCGCTTGATGTTGGTGACCATGCCTTCGGCGACCACGATGGCGTTATCCACCAGCATGCCCATGGCGATGATCAGCGCCCCCAGCGAGATACGCTCCATCTCGATGTTTAACAGCCCCATGAACAGCAGGGTGCCCAGCACGGTGAGCAGCAGGGTACTGCCGACCACCACGCCGATGCGCCAGCCCATGGCCAGGCACAGCACCCCGATCACGATGGCCACCGACATGGCCAGGTTGAGCAGGAAGTCGTTGATGGCATCGTTGACCACATGGTGCTGTTCGTAGAGAGGATGTAGCTCTACGCCCAGCGGCAGGCGGCTTTTCAGCTCTTCCATGCGGGCTTCGACGGCTTCGCCCACTCTGATGATGTTGTCGTTGGCGGCGCCCGCAATGCCGAGTGTGAAGGCATCCTCGCCGTTATAGCGAATCAGCTGGTTGGGCTGGTCGCTGGGCTCGCGGTAGACGGTGGCGATATCCATCAGCGACACCTGTTCGGTGGTGCCGGGGCGGCCGATGCGAATGGCTTCGATCAGCGCGGTGCTGTCGATGTCGCTACGCGCCACCAGCCGCACCTGGCGTTCCCCTACCCGCAGGCTGCCCGCGTTTTCCACGGCGTTTTCGGTCTGGATGGTGTTGATGACCTGATTGATGGGAATGCCCAGGGTGGTCAGGCGCTCGTTGGAGATGTCGATGTAGATGGTCTCTTCCCGCTCGCCTGCGGTGGTCACCCTGGCCACGCCGGGTACTGCCAGCAGCTCGCGCTGAAGAAACGTCGAAATGTCGCGGATCTCCCGCGTGGTGAGCCCATCGGCCGTGACCGCATAGAAAAGGCCGTACACTTCACCGAAATCGTCGTTGACCTGGGAGCCCAGCACCCCCTCGGGCAGGTCGCCCTGGGCATCGTTGATCTTGTGGCGCAGCTCATCCCAGATTTGTGGCAGTTCGTGGCTGCGGTAGCTGGCGTGGACTTCCACCTGGATTTCCGAGCGCCCGGGCAGCGACTTCGATTCTATGACGTCGATCTGCTCCATCTCCTGGATGGCGCGCTCCAGACGTTCGGTGACCTCTTCTTCCACTTCAACGGCGGTGGCGCCGGGGTAGGGCGTGTTGATGATGGCGTTGGGGATGGTGAAGGCGGGGTCTTCGAGTTTGCCCACCGTATTGAATCCCCAGATACCGCCCAACAGGCAGATCACCACGATCAGCCAGGTATTGAGAGGCCGTTCGATGGACAGCTTGGCGATGTTCATGGCGGCTCCTAGAGGGCGTTATCCAGCGGTTTGACGCGCATGCCGTCGCGCAGCAGGTGTACCCCGGCCGCCGCAATCGACTCGCCAGGCTGAACGCCTGCCACCAGCATCACGGCGTCGTCGCTCAGCTCACCCACGGTGACCTCCCGGGGCGATACCGTGCCCTCGTCGGGGTCGTAGACCCACACGCGAAAATCACCGCTCTCGGTGGTGTCCAGGGCGCTGGCTGGAATCATCATCACCCCGGACACCAGCCGCTCGGCGGGTTCGATGAACACGGTGGCCGTGGTGCCGGGCAGCGCCACCAGGTGCTCGCCTTGGGCGGGCGCGAACTCCACCTGATAGGTCTGGGCGACCTCGTCGGGCTCGGTGATGTGTTCGCGGTACTCCAGCGCAATGCGCTCGCCGGGCAGCGTGGCGATCTCGGCTTCGGCGTTGAAACCGTGTTCGCCATCGAGATGCTGCATCAGCGCTTCGGGCACGTTGATGCGAATGCGCAGCTCCGAGATGTCCTGAATACGGACGACTTCGGCATTGGGCGGCAGCGTGGTGTGGTTTTCCACCAGGCGGCGGGCAATCAGCGCATCAAAGGGCGCGTACAATGAGGTGTAGGCCAGCTCCTGGCGGGCGCTCTCCAGCTGGGTAGCGGCCAGCTCGGCATCAGTGCGGGCCGCTTCCAGCACCGAGGCGGAGACGGCGTTATGGCGATACAGATTTTCCTGCCGCTGCAGATGCTGGCGGGCCTGGGACAATTCCGCTTCCGCGGCGCGCACCTGCAAGGCGTAATCGGTTTGATCGAGCTGGGCGATCAGCTCGCCTTTGGCCAGCGTGGTGCCCTGTACGGCTGGAAAGGTGGTCAGGCGGCCGCCCACCTGAAAGGCCAGATTGACGGTGCTCACGGCATCGACGCGACCCACAAAACGACGGCCCGAAAAGGCCTGCTGCTGGCCAGTCTCAAACAGTTTGACCACCTGAGCCGGAGGCTCGGGGGGCTCTTCGGCGTCTCTGCAACCTGCCAATAACGTCACGCATGCCAGCAACCCGGCCAGAGTGGGTAGCCACTTCCCCTTGCGGATGAACCTCATTCAATGCCTCCCTGCAAGTCAATGGGGATCACGGTGGTGTGATGTATCCCCTGTTTCGTCAGCCCCCTATAATAGGTACTCTTAGCCACTTCGAACAGGTGTTTGGTTAAACGCCGCCCTAAATCGGTATTCACCCGAACTGCAAGGATGATCAGCGTGCACAGGAATCACCCGTGGGGCCCCCGCCTCAAACCGTTCACCACTGCCTCGGCGCTGGCCTTGCTGCTGGCAGGCTGTGCGGTCGGCCCGGAGTATCAAACGCCCGACATTGAGCTGCCGGAGAGTTGGCCTGCCCATATCACTCTGGAGCAGCAGGCCCGTGACGACTGGCACCGTTGGTGGCAGCGCTTCGAAGACCCGGCGCTGAACCGGCTGGTCGAGCGCGCCAGCGAAGACAATCTCGAACTGGCGATTCAGTTGGCGCGCATTCGCGAGGCCCGGGCCCAGCTGGGGTTTGCCGATGCCGAGCGCTTTCCCACCGTGGGCTATCAGGCCGAAGCCAACCGTAAGCGCACTCCGGGGGCGGCGCTGCCCATCGATGTTCAGTCCGTGCAGGAGCTGCTGCCCATCGATGTTCAGTCCGTGCAGGAGCTGCTGACCTCCACCAACAACCAGTACTCCCTGGCCGCTAGCCTGGAGTATGAAATCGACCTGTGGGGGCGGCTGGCCAACCAGCGCGCTGCGGCCATGGCCGCCCTGCAGGAGAGCCTGTTTGCCAGAGACGCCGCCGAGCTGGGCGTGATCGGTGACGTGGTCACCACCTACGTCAGCCTGAAAAGTGCCGAAGCCCAGCAAGCGCTGATGGAGGAGACCCTGGCCGCGTACCAGGAGACCTATCGCCTTCAGGCGCTGCGCTTCGAGCATGGCGACATCAGCGAACTGGAACTGCGCCAGGCCGAAGCCGAGTGGCGCAACCTGCAGGCAGAGCTGCCGTCGCTCAAGCAGCAGGTGGAAACCCTGCGCGGGGCCCTGGGCACGCTGGTGGGCATGTCCCCTGATGAGCTGCTGACTACCCTGGACACCGGCACGTCGCGGCTGGATGACCTGGCCCAGCCGGTGGGCATACCTGCCGTGATGCCGTCGGCGATGCTCCAGCGCAGGCCCGACATTCGCTCGGCAGAAGCGGCGCTGATCGCGGCCACCGCCCAGATCGGCGTGGCCGAGGCCAACCGCCTGCCGTCGCTCAATCTCAGCTCCTTTTTGGGCACTGCGGCCGCCAGCACCAGTGATCTGTTCAGCGATGTGGCCCGCACCTGGGGCGTCGGGGCCTCGGTGATGGGGCCGCTGTTCGACTTCGGTCGTAGCCAGTCCGGGGTGGAAAGCGCCGAAGCGCTGGCCGAACAGGCCGAAGCGCAGTATCGCCTGACCGTGCTGACCGCTTTCAACGAAGTGCGCGATGCACTCTACAGCTACGACTTCAGCGAGCGACGGCTGGCCGCCATCGACGAACAGCTGGAGGCCGTTGCCCGTACCCGGGAGCTGGCCGTGCTGATGTACGACCAGGGGCAGGTGAGCCAGCTGGAGCGCCTGGACGCCGAACGCAACCTGCTCTCGGCCCGTTTGGCCCAGGCCGGTGCGCGCCGTGAACAGCTGGCGGCCACGGCCACGCTGTTCAAGGCGCTGGGGGGTGGCTGGCAGGAAACCCCCGTTTACTGATTGCCGGTACGGTAACCACAGCCCGGGCGGCTCCGCTGGCCGCCCGCATCTGTTACCATGCTGCGCTTGCGATCACTTCATCTCTGGTTTTGCTGCCACTGGAGCTGCCATGCCTCCCTGCGCGTCCTCTGCTGCCGCTTCTGACTCCCTTGCCGCTTACCCCTGGCTGCCTGATATCGGCCCCGTCGATGCCGCCGCCGCTGAGCGCACTCGTGCCTACCTCGATACCTTGACCAAGCCGCCCGGCAGCCTGGGCAGGCTCGAAGCGCTGGCGATTCAGCTCAGCGCCATCACGGGCAGCGCCCGCCCTCGGGTGGATAGCCCTGCCGTGGTGGTGTTTGCCGCCGACCATGGCGTGGCCGCTGAAGGCGTGTCGGCGTTTCCGCAGGAGGTGACCGCGCAGATGGTCGCCAACTTCGTTCAGCAGGGCGCGGCCATCAACGTGTTTGCCCGCCAGCTGGGAGCTCGGGTGGACGTGGTGGATGTCGGTGTGGCGTCGCCGCGACCGCTGCCGGGAGCCACCGATGCCCGCGTGCGTTCGGGCACGGCCAACATGCTGCACCACGACGCCATGCCGCTGGACGACGCGCGCCAGGCCATGCAGGCCGGCATGGCAGCGGTCGAGCGGGCCGTACAGGCGGGGGCCAATGGGCTCATCGTGGGCGAAATGGGTATCGCCAACACCACCGCCAGCAGCGCCATGCTGGCGGCCTTGCTAGGGGTGCCTGCCGCCCAGATGGTGGGGGCGGGCACCGGTATCGACAGCACCCAGCAGGCCCACAAGGCGGCGGTCATCGAACGGGCGCTGGCCAATCGCCAGGCGAATCCTGACGACCCGCTGGAGGTGTTGTGCAAGCTGGGCGGCCTGGAAATTGCCGCCATGGCGGGTGCGTACCTGGCGGCGGCGGCCCACCGCGTGCCTGCGGTGGTGGATGGCTTCATTGCCACGGTGGCGGCCCTGACCGCCTGCCGCATGGCCCCGGCACTGTGCGACTACCTGGTGTTTGGCCACCGTTCGGCGGAGCCGGGCCACGTCCTGGCGCTGGAAGCCCTGGCGGCGCAGCCGCTGCTGGCCCTGGAAATGCGCCTGGGCGAGGGTAGTGGGGCGGCGCTGGCTTACCCGCTGCTACAGGCTGCCGCCGCTATGCTCAGTGACATGGCCACGTTCTCCCAGGCGGGGGTGAGTGGCAAGGCACCATGAGCCTCGACTTGCTGAGCCTGCCCGCTCTGGCCGGATGGGGCGCGCTGGCCATCGTCATCGATTTGATCGTGGGGGACCCGCGCGCGCTGCCCCACCCGGTGGTGATCATCGGCAAGGCGATTAGCGCCCTGGAGCACCGCTGGAACAAAGGCAGCCCCCAGCGGCGGCGCCTGTTGGGCGGGTGCCTTACCCTGGTGGTGGTGCTGGGCACCTTGTCGGTGGCCTGGCTGGGGCTTGCGCTGTTGTCGTGGGTGCACCCCTGGCTGGGGCTGGCCGCCGAGCTGTGGCTGCTGGCCACCACGCTGGCCATCAAGGGGCTGGCGGATGCCGGGCGGGCCATTGCCGCCCCGTTGCGGCAGGGCGATTTGCCCGGCGCGCGGCAGGCGCTGTCCAGAGTGGTGGGGCGTGATACCCAGGCTCTGGATGAAGCCGAGATTACCCGGGGCGCGGTGGAAACCGTGGCGGAAAACACCGTCGATGGCATTACCTCGCCGCTGCTGTTTGCGCTGCTGGGGGGCGCGCCGCTGGCGCTGGCCTACAAGGCCATCAATACGCTGGACTCCATGGTGGGCTACCGGAACGAGCGCTACGGCGACTTCGGCTACGCCTCGGCCAGGCTGGACGACCTTGCCAACTGGCTGCCTGCCCGGCTGACCGCCCTGTGCCTGTGGCTGGCGGGCGTGCTGTATGGGGTGTTTCACCGCTCACCTCTGCGCTGGCGGGGCGCCCTGGCGGCCACCTGGCGCGAAGCGCCCCGCCATCCAAGCCCCAACGCGGGTTGGCCCGAGGCGATGGTGGCGAATTTGCTGGGCGTCCAGTTGGGCGGCACCAACGTCTACCAGGGGCAAGTATCACACCGGGCCACGCTGGGCACCGCCCATGATTTACTGAAAGCCAGCCACATCACTACCACGATTTGGCTGATGCACGGGGCCTGGCTGCTGTTCTTCCTGCTGCTGCTCTTCCTGCAGCTGTGCCTCGTGATGGCTACGGGGGCCGGGTGATGCGCGACCAGCCCGGCAACCTGCCTCTCCATCATTGGCCAAGCCACGGTGGCCAGGCCGCCGCGCTGCTGCAGCGCTTTGGCCTGCCTGCCGACCACCCGCTGGAAGATATCAGCGCCAACCTGAACCCGCTGGGCCCGCCCGGCTGGGTAACCGGCTACCTGGCCCAGCGTCTGGCTGGGCTGGGCCGCTACCCCGAGCCGGACTACCGCGCCGCCAGGCAGGCAATTGCCGAACACGCAGGCGTGGAGCCGGGGCAGGTACTGCTCACCAACGGCGGTGCGGAAGCCATCTTTCTGGCGGCGGCGCACCACGCTGGCCAGCAGGCGATGATCGTCACCCCCACCTTTGGCGAGTACGCCCGGGCCTGCAACGCCCACGGTGTGCGCATCAGCGAGCTTGGCCTGTTGCCGGGCACCTTCGACCCGCCCGCGGCCGCGTTGCTGCAGGCGGCAGCCAGCGCTGATGTTGTGTTCGTATGCCGCCCCAACAACCCCACCGGCACGCTGCTGCCCGTGGCGCTTATCGAAGCGCTGCTGGACGCCTTGAAATCGGGGGCCTCGCTGGTGGTGGATGAAGCCTTTATCGATCTGGCGTTGGAGGCTGCACCGCTGACCCCGCTGCTCCAACGCTACCCGGCGTTGATCCTGCTGCGCTCCATGACCAAATTCTTTACCCTGCCGGGCCTGCGGCTGGGCTACGTGCTGGCCGATGAGCGGCGTATCGCTCAGCTTCAGGCGCAGCAACCGCCCTGGAGCGTCAATCATCTGGCCGCCGAACTGGTGGCGCCGCTACTGGCGGATGAGAACTTTGCCCGGCGTACCCACCAGTGGTTGGCCGGTGAGCAGCCGCGCATGGGGGCTGCCCTCGCCGCGCTGGGGCTGGAGGTGGTGCCCAGCCACAGCTGCTTTCATCTGGTGCGGCCTGGGGCCGCCCAGTGGCAGCGGGGCATTTCCAGTATCGTGCTGCTTGAACGCCTGCTTCACCAAGGTATGCTGGCGCGACATACCCATGGTTTTGCTGGCTTGAAGGGTGGTTGGCTAAGGCTGGCACTGCGCGATGGTGTGACCAATGATCGGTTGTCAAAGGTGCTGAATGATTGTCTTTGTTAGTGGAGGGGCTCGGTCGGGCAAGAGCCTGGTGGCGGAGCAGTGTGTTCAGCAGTACGCCGACGGCAAGACGTGTTACTACGTGGCCACCGCCGACATCTACGATAGCGAAATGGCCGAACGGGTAGGCCATCATCAGGCCCGCCGCGCCAACCACTGGGTCACCCTGGAAGCCCCGCTCAACATCGAACAGGCCGTGGCCCAGGTGCCCAACGGCCATGCTGCCCTGTTGGACTGCCTGACCCTCTGGGCCAGCCAGGTGATGTTCAATACTCAGGAGGACGCCGCACCGGTCAGCGAAACGGAAGCCTTTGCACTGTTGGTGCGTGCGCTTCACGATGCCCGCCGCCGGGGGGTGACGCTGGTGGTGGTCTCCAACGACCTCAACGAAGCGCCCTTGCCTGCCTCGGCAGAGGTGTGGCGCTACGTGGAATTCCTGCAAGGGTTGCACCGCTGGCTGGCGGCTCAGGCCGACCGGGTGGTGGAGGTGGTGGCCGGGCAGTCCATCGAATGGAAGGCGGCTGGCGCACCATGAAACACGCTCTGTACGGCATGCTGCTGGCGCTGCAGTTTCTGACGCGACTGCCGCTCCCCGTTGCCTGCCCCTGGACACCGGCCACCCGGCGCTGGGCCATTCGCGCCTACCCGCTGGTGGGCCTGATGGTGGGGGCGCTGCTGGCCTGTGTCGCCCTGCTGTTGGGCCAGTGGCAAACCCCATCGCCCATCGCGGCGCTGGTACTGCTTAGCCTGTGGGTGGCCATTTCCGGTGGCCTGCACTTGGATGGCGTGATGGACCTGGCCGATGCGCTGGGCAGCAACCAGCCGCTGGAACGGCGCTGGGAGATCATGAAAGACCCACAAATCGGCAGCTTCGGTATGTTAGCGCTGCTGTTTTTGCTGGCCTGGAAGGGCGTGCTGCTCTGGGCGCTGCTGAAGTATCACGCGCCGCTGTGGTGGCTGATGGTGGTGCCCGCGTTGGGGCGTTGGGCGGGAGTCGCGCTACTTGTACTGACCCCATGCGCCCACTCACGCGGCCTGGCCTGGAGCTGGCAGCAGTCGCTCAGCCGCCGCGATGTTGGGCTAGCGCTAGTGCCGTTGCTACCGCTGGCGTTGGTATGGCCCGCAATGGCGCTATGGCTGGTCGCAGTCGCGTGTTGGTTAGCGCTGACGCGTGCGGCACTGCTGCGTCTATTTAACGGCATTAACGGCGATATGGTCGGTGCCACCATTGAAGGAGGAGAGCTTTGGCTACTGGTCTTAATGTGGAGTTGGTGGCAGTTCGTCACGGTATCACCGCCTGGAATTTAGAGCGCCGTTACCAGGGCCAGCGGGATATTCCGCTGCTGTTTCCCGATGCGGAGGAAGGGCTGCTAACGCTTCGGAAAGCCCTGATGGATGAACGCTTTGACGCGATTTATGCCAGTGACCTTGGCCGCTGCCAGCAAACGCTGGCGTGGTCACAAGCAGCAAAACCGGGTATACCCGTCTATGCCGAACCGCGCCTACGGGAGCTCGATTTTGGCGAGTACGAAGGCAAGGTTTACGATGAATTAAAAGAATTGCCGCACTATCGTGCCTGGATTGATAGCGCCGGAGAGCTGCAAATTCCCGGTGGAGAGTCTTCTGGCCAGCTGCGCGAACGTCTAGATGCTTGGCTCGACGATGTCGCGACACACACTCAGCAGTATGGCTATCAAAAAGTGTTAGTGGTGACCCACGGCGGTGTGATTCGTGAGCTACGCCGCCGTTTTGAAACCCTCGATTTTTGGGAGGGAATTGTGCATCAGGCCCAAGGACGGCGCTGGCAGCTCGCGTATCAGGCAGGTGAGGATGGAAAAGGAGAATGGCAATGCAACTATTCATCGGCGGTGCCAGTGCAGGTAAGCGCGACGCTGTAAAACAACGCTTCCCCAGCGCGGTATGGTGGCGCTTAGCCCCTGGCCAGCGCCTTCATGAGGTCGCCCACGTCATGCTACCGAATACGCCGCTGGTGCTCCACGGCTTGTTTGAGTGGCTCACCGCCGCGCAGGATTCTGACTTCAGCAGCGACGAGTGGCGAGCCCAGTGGCGGGAAGATTTACAGCGCCTAAACCAAACCGCCGCAGAGGATAACGTCACGCTGGTGATTATTGCCAACGAACTGGGTCGTGGCCTGGTGCCCATCGCCCGAGACCAGCGCCGCCTGCGCGATTTAAACGGCTGGTTCACCCAGGATGCCGCCGCCCACGCTGAGCAGGTATGGTACGTGCGCCACGGCCTATTACAGGCGCTGAAAGGCTAGACGGTAAATTGACCAACCTCTAACAAGTTGCTAGTTTACGCGCACTCTCAGGTGCTGGTGGCACTAACGCCATCAATTAAACGGGAAGTTGGTGAACGTTTTTTGTGAATCCAACGCTGCCCCCGCAACGGTGATCGAGATAAGAACGGCTAGAGACGCCACTGTGCTTACGCATGGGAAGGTGGTCGTTCGGAAAGGTATGGCGCTTACGTTAAGCCGCCCCTTCTTTCGCTCGTCAGCCCGGAGACCGGCCTAAGAGTGACGACTAAAAAAGCCAAAGATTACCGGCATGCGGAGGGCATGTGCAGGGCGAATACCAGAGGCGTTCAGCCGATGCTTTCCCTTGTGTGCCCCTGCCCGGTCACTAAAAACACGCTGTGCGGGTGAGCACAGTGAGCAAGGGACCCACCATGTTTAATCGTTTTTACCCCCCCGTCACTCTGGCGGCGTTCGCCATGGCTGCTTTGCCAATGGCCGTCCAGGCGCAGGCGCAAACCTCGACGAAAACGGCAGGCACTGTCAGCTCGCTTAATCCCGTCGTCGTTACGGCTGCACTGGCACCGCGCACCGCTAATGAAAGCCTCTCATCGGTCACGGTGATTGGTGAAGCAGCCTTGCGCCGCCAAGACCCCGTCAGTATTACCGACCTGCTGCGCGGCCAGCCGGGCGTGGACGTTTCCAGCAATGGCAGTTTCGGCAAGACTAGTAGTGCCTACCTGCGGGGTACCAGCAACGAGTCGACGCTACTGATGATCGACGGCATTCGCCTGCGCTCGGCGACGGCGGGCGGTGCAGCTTGGCAGTACCTCGATCCGCGCATGTTCCAGCGTGCCGAGATCGTGCGTGGCCCGCGCGGCAGTCTCTATGGTGCCGATGCAGTGGGCGGAGTGGTGCAGCTATTTACGCACGATGGCGAAGAGGGCGAACCGACTCCACGCCTCTCGTTTGGTGGTGGCTCCTTCGACACCCAGCGGTATAGTGCCGGACTTTCGGGCAGCAGTGGTGGCACCCGCTATAGCTTTGCCGGTAGCCGCTTCGATACCGGTGGCCAGCCGGTACGCCAGGGCGGCGAAGATATGGGCTATGACAATACCTCGGCGCTGGCACGCATGTCACATACCTTCGATAGCGGTGCGGAAGTCGGTTTTTTGGCGCTGAGGGCGCGTGGTACTACCGAGTATGACGTGAGTGGTAACTTGGCCACGACGGATTATGTGCAACAGGTGGCGGGCATTTATGGTGAGCTGCCGATCACTGATAACTGGCGCAGCCGGTTGACGCTTAGTGAAGCACGCGATGAGAGCGTCAACTATGCCTATGATTCTGTTCTTGATACGAAGACGCGCACGGCCCGTTGGGAGAATACGTTTAGTGCCGGTGTGCATGAGCTGATTATCGGCGCGGAGTATCTGAACGATAGCGTGGCCGGTAGTATTACCGGGGGTACGCCTTGGGATGGCCCTTATGATATCGAAGAACGCGACAACAAGGCGGTCTTCGGTCAGGCGTTGCTGGATTTCGCGCCATTCGCCGTGCAGGCCAGCCTGCGCTTCGACGATAACGAGGCATACGGTGACGAAGTGACCGGCAGCCTGGCGCTGGGTTATGACCTGGATGCCCATCACACGTTACGTACCAGCTACGGCACAGCCTTTAAGGCACCGACGTTTAATCAGCTCTACTGGCCGGGCTGGAGCAACCCTGATCTGGAAGCAGAAACCTCCGAAACCTTGGAGTTCGGGATGCGTGGTCAATATGCGCACTGGTTCTGGGATGCGGCGCTCTATCAGACCGAGATCGACAATCTGATTTCCTGGCAAATGGGCGGCACGACGACGAATATCCCCACCACGCGTATCCGCGGTGTCGAGCTGAGCGCTGGCGCTCAACTGGCTGACTGGACACTGGCCGCTGCGGCGACCTACACCGACCCTGAGAATCGTGAGACCGGCAAGCGCCTGCAGCGCCGTGCCACTCAGAGCCTGCGCTTTGATGTTGATCGTGAGCTGGGCGACTGGTCACTGGGCGGTTCCTGGGTGGTGCAGAACCATCGCTATGACGATGCCGACAACCAGGACCGCCTGGGCGGCTTCGGCCTGGTCAATCTGCGCGCCGGTTGGAGCTTTGCGCCAATGTGGTCAGTCCGTGCCACGTTGGAAAACGCATTGGATAAAGAGGTGGTCACTGCGCAAGGTTCAGAGTTTGATCCCGGAGCCGGGGCTTTCGTGCCTTTTGATTACCTCAACGCCGGCCGTGCGGCCTTCGTGAGTGTTCATTTTGGCCAGTAGCCAACGTGGGTTAATGCGCGGGGCCTTGGGCCTCGCGTTTTTGCTCATAACCATACCCGCCCAGGGGCACGACCACTCACGCTGCGTGGTAGATGCTCGTGACCGCGAAGTATGCCTGCACAACGCTGCACGGCGCATTGCCACGCTCTCCCCAGGGGCCACGGAGTTGACCTGGGCCGCAGGCGCAGGAGATCAGGTGGTGGCCGTAGTGAGCTACAGCGACTACCCGCCACAAGCCCAAGAAGTGGCTTCGGTGGGCAGCCACACGCGGATTGATTTAGAGGCCCTGGTCGGGCTTGCCCCGGATTTAGTCATCGGCTGGGTAACAGGTAACCCCGCCGAGCAGATGGAAACCCTAGAAGCGCTGGGCATGCCGGTGTTCTACATCGAGCCGCGTAGCGTGGAAGACGTCGCCCACACCATTGAGCGACTGGCCCGTTTAGCGGGAACTGAACCAACTGGGCGGCAGGCGGCTAGTGAGTTTAGAGACGGCATGGCCGCGCTCACCGCCCGCTACAGGGAACGCGACCCGGTACCCACGTTTTATCAGGTGTGGGACGAGCCGCTGATGAGCGTTAATAACGAACATCTGATTGGACAGGTATTAGAGCTTTGTGGCGGCGAGAACGTCTTTGGCGAGCTGGAACGGCTGGTGCCAAGACTGGATGACGAAGCCGTGCTGGCCGCCAACCCCGAGGCCATTATTGCTGGAGGCATGGGGGAGGAGAACCGCCACTGGCTGACCCACTGGGAGCAGTACCCCAATTTAGCCGCCGTAACGGGCGATAACCTCTATTTTGTGCCACCTTCCTTAATTCAGCGGCCCACTCCGCGCCTGTTGGAAGGCGCACAAATTCTGTGTGAGAAACTTGAACAAACTCGCCAAAAGCGCGGAGCCTCTTGATGGTGGCGCGCCTGTGGCAACCCCTTGGCTTGCTGGCGTTGATCGCCGTGGCCGCCATGCTATTGTCTCTGGCGGTGGGTAGCGCGCAGCTTTCGGCAGCGCAGCTCTGGGCGGTGGTGCAGGGCCAGGGCGATGCGCTGGCGCGTACCATGGTGATCGAGCTTCGCCTGCCACGGGCGCTTTCTGCCTTTGCGGTGGGCGGGCTGCTGGCGGTGGCCGGTGCCTTGATGCAGGTGCTGCTGCGTAACCCGCTGGCAGACCCCTACGTACTGGGGCTTTCCGGCGGGGCATCGATGGGGGCATTGGCGGCCATGTTGGCCGGGATGGGCGGTGTGCTTATTTCGGGTTCGGCATTTTTAGGCGCGCTGCTCTCTACGTTTTTAGTGTTTGGCCTAGCCCACGGCAGCGGCGGCTGGACGCCTGCCCGGCTGTTGCTGACGGGCGTGGTCGTGGCCGCGGGGTGGGGCGCAGTGATTACCCTGATGCTCGCGCTAAGCCCTGCCGAGCGGCTGCCGGGGATGCTCTACTGGCTGATGGGGGATTTATCCTACGCTCGCGCGCCGTGGCCGCCGCTGCTGCTATTAATCGCCACCTGTGTATTGCTGATACCCCTGGGGCGCAGCCTCAACGTACTGGCCCGTGGCCCCCAGCAGGCCGCCGCCCTGGGCGTGGATGTTCGCCCATTGGAGTGGGGAATTTACATTGCCGCCAGCCTCTTGACCGCCACCGCCGTGACCACCGCAGGCAGCATTGGGTTTGTGGGGCTAGTAGTGCCCCATATGCTGCGCCTGCTGCTCGGCAACGACCAGCGGCTGATTTTACCTGCCTGCGCCCTGGCAGGCGGCACGCTGCTGGTACTCGCCGATACCCTAGCGCGCACCATGATTGCCCCCGAGCAGCTCCCCGTAGGCGTGATTACCGCGCTGCTGGGTGTGCCCACCTTCCTCTTTTTGCTCTACCGGAGCCGCTGATGACCCGCTTGGCGACTCAAGACCTGATCATTAACGTGCCAGGGCGTAGCGAAGGCACGGCGCTGAACCTCACCATTGAACCGGGGCAGGTGTGGGGCGTGCTTGGCCCCAATGGCGCGGGTAAAACTACGCTGTTGCATACGCTGGCGGGGCTGAACGCCCCCCGTTCAGGGCAGGTGCTGATAGGCGACACGCCGCTAAGCCAGCTGCGCAGGCGGCAAGTGGCCCAACGCCTAGGGCTGGTGTTTCAAGAGCGGCTAGATGGCTTTCCCGCCACGGTGCTGGAGACCGCGCTGATAGGCCGCCACCCCTACCTTTCCCTGTGGCAGATGGAAGGGGCCGACGACTACGCCCGCGCCGAGGCCGCGCTGGCCGCGCTGGACGTGGCCCACCTGCGCGACCGCCTGGTGAACACGCTCTCCGGCGGCGAACGCCAGCGGGTGGCCGTGGCCACGGTACTGACCCAGGCCCCCAGCCTCTGGCTGGCCGACGAGCCCACCAACCATCTGGATCTGCACCATCAAAGTGCGGTGATGGCGCTGATGGCCGAACAGGCCGCCCAGGGCAGCGCGGTGATGATGTGCCTGCACGACCTCAACCTGGCCGCCCGCTGGTGCGACCACATTTTGCTGCTATACCCCAGCGGCGAAGCCTGCTGGGGCCCACGAGACACCATGCTGGTGCCCAGCGCCCTAGAGCGGCTCTACCAACAGCGGCTGGCTACGGTAGATGTGGATGGTGCGCCGGTGTTTGTGCCCATCCAGGCACCCCTTACCGACCATGAGTGATTTAAGGAAGAGACATGTTGCAAGGTAAAGCACACGCAGCGCTCATCAGCGCCCCCGGTTCGGGTCAGGGAAAATCCATGGTCACGGCGGCGCTGGCACGGCTGCACCGTAACGCCGGGCGCACCGTGCGGGTCTTCAAACACGGCCCCGATTACCTAGACCCCATGGTGCAAGAAGTCGCTTCCGGCCAGCCGGTGTATCAGCTTCACCCCTGGATGACCGGCGAGCACGAGTGCCGCTGGCGCTTAGCCAAAGCCGCCCAAGAAGTTGACGTGATTTTGGTGGAGGGCTCCATGGGGCTATTCGATGGCTCACCCTCCAGTGCGGACTTAGCCATCCTGGCGGGCATCCCCGCGCTGCCGGTGATTGATGCCTGGGGCATGGCGCAAACCTTTGGCGCGGTGGCACAAGGCCTGGCCAACTACCACCCGGATCTCACTATTCACGAAGTGATCGCCAACCGCATCGGCAGCCCCGGCCACAGCAAGCTGCTGAATGAGAGCATGCCGGAAGGCATTGCGCTGCTGGGCGCAATTCCCCGTCATGACGCGATGAAAATCCCCGACCGCCACCTGGGCCTGGTGCAAGCCAGTGAGCTCAGCGGCCTGGATGCCCAGCTAGACGCCGCCGCCAAGGTGTTAGAAGAAGCTGGGCTAGGTCGCCTGCCTAAAGAGGTATCGCTAAGTGCTGACGCCCCCACGCCTGCACCGGACTATTTGCGCGGCGTGCGTATCGCCATCGCCAAAGACGACGCCTTCGCATTTATCTACCGCGCCAATCTCGATGTATTTAGAGGAGATGGGCGCGGCGCTGCACTTCTTCTCACCGCTCAACGATTCTACACTGCCAGAATGCGACGCCCTCTGGCTGCCCGGTGGCTACCCGGAACTTCACGCCGCCCGCTTTACTGCTAATCAACCGATGCGAGAGGCGATCAGCGCCCACCACCGCGCAGGCAAACCGATACTCGCCGAGTGCGGCGGGCTAATGAGCTGCGTCGAGCAGCTGGTCGACGGTGAAGGCACAGGCCACACGATGATGGGGCTACTGCCCGGCACTGCCAAAATGGCCGGTAAGCTGACAGCACTTGGGCTGCAAAGCCTGCACACCCAAAGCGGCGAACTGCGCGGCCACACCTACCATCACTCGCTGCTGGACACCTCCATGCAACCGCTGGCCCGCACCCGCAAATTGGCTGGTAGCGAAGCCGAACCCATCTACCGTGAGGGCGCGCTGATCGCCAGCTATTTCCACGGCTACTTTCCCTCCGCGCCTAAATTGGTGGCGGATATTTTCACCGGCCAACTAATTCACCTAGCGGAGTAACGGGCAGGGGAGCGCGCAGCTATAAGCCCAAAAATATGGAAGGTTTTTCCATAAAGCAGCAGTGGGCTATCATAGAGCGGCGAGACACTCCCCAACCCTAAAGGAGCTACCATGAGCTTTTACGTCTACCTTTCCGGCGAGATTCACACTGACTGGCGCGAAGAGATCCAGCGCGGCGCAGAAGCCGCAGGCCTGGACGTGGTCTTCACCGCCCCGGTGACCGACCACGACGCCTCTGATGCCGCTGGCGACCACCTGGGCAAACCGGAGAACGGGTTCTGGCGTGACCACCAGTCCTCCAAAGTGAACGCCATTCGCACCCGCACCCTGATCGAACAAGCCGATCTGGTGGTGGTGCGCTTCGGCGACAAGTACAAGCAGTGGAACGCCGCCTTCGATGCAGGCTACTGCGCGGCACTGGCCAAGCCCTACATCACGCTGCACAGCGAAGAGATCGTTCACCCGCTGAAAGAAGTCGACGCCCAAGCGCAAGCCTGGTGCACCACCACCGATCAGGTCGTGGAAACCCTGCGTTACGTGCTGAAAGCGTAGCTCGTAAAACGTAAAACACCCCAAGGAGCCCCCCATGCGCGAAAATGCCAAAACCCCGGAACGCCATGCCCAGCGCATGGCGGCCAAGCAAAAAATCATGAACGAGCGCATTGCCCGCGCCGATAAAGAGCAGGGCATCTTGCTGGTGCTCACCGGCCCCGGCAAAGGCAAAAGCAGCTCCGGTTTTGGCATGCTCGCCCGCGCCCTTGGCCACGGCATGAAGGTCGGCGTGGTACAGTTCATCAAGGGCGCGTTCAGCACCGGTGAAGAAGCCTTCTTCCGCAACCTGCCCAACGTGGACTACCACGTGATGGGCGAAGGCTACACCTGGGACACCCAAGACCGCGCACGCGACGTCGCCGCCGCCAACGCCGCCTGGGAACAAGCCAAGCGCATGCTCCAAGACGACAGCTACCACGTGGTACTGCTCGACGAACTCAACATCGCCCTACGCTACGAGTACCTCGACCTAGACCAGGTCCTCGACGACCTGCAAGCCCGCCCCGACATGCAACACGCCATCGTCACCGGCCGCTACGCCCCCCAACCCCTCATCGACCTCGCCGACACCGTCACCGAAATGAAAGTCGTCAAACACGCCTTCAAAGACCAAGGCATTAAAGCCCAGAAAGGGATAGAACTTTAAAGGAGAGGGGCGGTTAGTGAATGGTGAATGGTGAGGGGACGATAATCGAACCCTCATTGCCCTGTGCTATGGCTGATGGCGGTCTGAAGTTGTAGGAGGGAGCTTCAGCTCGCGACGATCAAGCCACAAAGCTCAGCATTCCCTGAAAACTAATTGGGCCACCCGTGGGAGGGAGCTTCAGCTCGCGATGATCAAGCCACAAAACTCAACATTCCTTCAAAACTAAATGTGGCCACCTGTGGGAGGGAGCTTTAGCTCGCGATGATAAAGCCACACAGCGCAATCCCCCGTAGCGCGGCGTAACGACTGAGCGAGAGCAACGAGCGAAGAAGGCACCCGCAGCGGCGGCCCGGCGCGAAGGCGGCGCCAGCCGCCCATCCACCACGCCATAAGCAACCACCCACCTCAAGTTCAGCACTCACCACCCACCACCCTTTGACCGATCACAATTTCCCCAAAATTCTGCGTGACCTAAGCCAAATTTATGAATAGAGTATGATTGAGTCGTAAAAAGCAGCGGGCACGCGAATTTTGGTTATGCTGCCATGTGCTAGGCATAGACTATTAGAAACAGTGGTTTATGCTTGCTTGAGTGGCGATATAACATCAATGGTCATGCTGGCGCGTTCAAAAGTGTTATGTGGAAGGGCGTATAATCACTGTTAAATACCATCTCAGCCAAGGAGTTTTTTTGAGGACTGACGCCAAATTTTCGGACTGCAGAAAATATCGCTATGCACTTTGGCGCGTATGGGATGAGAACAAACCTTATGCTGCCATTATCGGATTGAACCCATCCACCGCAGATGAAGTGCAGAATGATCCGACCATTAACCGCTGCATCTCCTTTGCGCGGTCTTGGGGCTATGGTGGTATCTGCATGATTAATTTGTTCGCTTTTAGGGCAACGGTCCCAGCGGTCATGATGAGCGCGCAAGATCCCGTGGGGCCAGATAATGATAAATATCTGGTCGAGATTGCAAAGACAGCGGGGATTGTTGTTGCTGCATGGGGGAATGATGGTTCTTATCTCGGTCGGTCCACGTCGGTCAAGAATATGATTCCTAACCTGTCGGCGTTGAAAATCAATAAGTCTGGTGAACCGGCGCATCCTTTATATTTGAAATCAAGCTTGGTGCCGGTCAAGTTGAGCATTTAACAAGGCCAGGCACAGCGACGTCTTTTTCGTTGCGGCTTCGCCTTCACTACAAAGCCGCGCGTGCTGGCGGCGTTATGCACAGGGGGAGAACAGTGTCATTGTTTGAAACAGAGAGGTTGGTTGCAAGGAAGCTATCCCATCAAGACGTTCCTGTGCTCACCACAATGCTCAGTGATCCGGAAGTCATGAAGTTCTCCGTTCGTGGAGTTTGCGACGAAGAAGCTACCCGAAAGTTCGTTGATTGGTGCCTTAAGTGTTACGCCTCTCATGGAATAGGGCCGTGGGCATTGTGCGAGAAGGCATCAGGGCATTTTATCGGCTTCTGTGGCGTTGGGCCGGAGTTGGTTGGCGATGTTGAAGAAATCAATCTAGGTTATCGTCTGGCGCGCAGGTTCTGGCATCAGGGGTATGCGACAGAAGCTGTAAAAGGTGTTCTCCAGTATGCTTTCGACCAAAAACACTGCGAGTCGGTAATTGTTATTATCGAGCCGGAGCATACAGCTTCCGTCAAGGTGACGGAGAAGGTCGGGTTCGGAGACTATACGATTCGAGAGTTCCATGCCCGACCTGTGCGGGTCTATCGAATGACGTACGACGACTGGGTATTGCATAACAAGTTGTTGTAGTTCGTTCCGGGCCTGGCGGCCCTACACCGGACGCCTACTGCGCTGCGCTGCGTAGTCGCCGCTAAACCAAAGCGTTAAATCAAAGTAGCAACGTGGAGGTTCCTTGTGAAAACAATAGGTCTCATTGGTGGAATGAGCTGGGAATCAACTCAGACTTATTACCGACTGATCAACCAGAGAGTAAGAGAAGAACTCGGCGGGCTCCATTCAGCAAAGCTCGTTCTGTATAGTGTAGATTTTGCCGAAATTGAGACGTTGCAGCATCAAGGGGATTGGCGTGCAACAGGTGAAATATTGGGGGCAGTCGGCCAATCAGTTGAGTCGGCAGGTGCAGAATTTCTGGTTCTCTGTACCAACACGATGCATAAAGTCGCTTCCCAAATTGAACGCGCAGTAAGTATCCCTCTTCTTCACATCGCAGATGCTACGGCTAACGTCCTCAAAAAGGATGGCGTAACCTGTGTGGGGCTGCTTGGGACACGATTTACTATGGAGCAGGAGTTTTACCTTGGTCGTCTCCAAGACCATGGTATCCGAGTCGTTGTGCCGAATGAGACCGAACGAGAGAGTATTCATTCCGTGATTTACAATGAACTGTGCCAAGGAGTGATCAAGCCCGATTCAAAAACTGAGTATTTGGGTGTCGTAGCATCATTGGCAGAACGCGGTGCACAAGGCGTAATTTTGGGGTGCACGGAGATAGGTCTTTTGATCCAGTGCTCGGATACAGATATCAAACTGTACGATACTACAGAAATACATGCAGAGCAGGCAGTTCAGCATGCCTTGGGCAGGATTTAACAATCGGCTGCACAGCGACCGGTTTTCCGCTGCTTCGCAGCTCCAAACCGGCGCGTGAGCCGGGCGTTAAATGCCTAGAGGGATCTATGTCAGAGATAGCCAAAACTCCTGAGCCGCCGTATTACGCGGTCATTTTCAGTAGCCATCGCACCGAGGGAGACAACGGTTACGGGGAAATGGCAGACAGGATGGTCGAGTTGGCGGCATCCCAACCAGGTTTCTTGGGTATGGAGTCTGTGCGGGAGGATTTAGGTATCACGGTCTCTTACTGGGAAAACCTGGAATCCATCACCAATTGGAAAAAGAACGCAGAGCATCGAGAAGCTCAGCGACTTGGCCATCAAAAATGGTACTCCAGCTTTCGGGTTCGTGTGGCAAGGGTGGAGCGTGAGTACGGCATTTAACCAAGCCAGGCACGGCGACGCCTACTACATTGCGGCTTCGCCTCCATTCCGTAGCCGCGCATGCTGGCGGCGTTAAAATTGGTTTCCCAACCTGGAAAAGGTAAATGTTCAAGAATAAGAACCTCAGTTCGACCTTCTCTCGACGAATTTCCTCAGCTGCCCGGCTCACTATGGAAGACATGGCTCAAGGCAGAG
>Ga0256829_1000211_pt1 | contig 70333 bp, 68 predicted proteins | sample 131447metaG_FD_185979 | JGI IMG/M metagenome (GOLD analysis project Ga0256829, IMG submission 185979) | Hydrothermal vent microbial communities from Lau Basin, Pacific Ocean - 131-447 | ecosystem: Environmental > Aquatic > Marine > Hydrothermal vents | place: Pacific Ocean: Lau Basin | collected...
AGGGCGAGGAGGATGAAGATGAGGGTGCGGATCACGGGTGGGTATACGGGTGAGGGGGCTGTTGGGTCCGGATCTGGGGCAGAAAGGGGTGGAGAAGGTGGGTCTTGGGGTCGATGATGGGGGTCTGAGCTTGACTGTGGGCGGATCGCGGATAGCGTTGTGACCACAGTTTGATCCTCCGTAGCTCAATGGTAGAGCGAGCGGCTGTTAACCGCTAGGTTACTGGTTCGAGTCCAGTCGGAGGAGCTTGACAGGCCCGTGTCCAAAGGACGCGGGCCTGTTTGTCTACTGGGACGGGGGCGAAGCGGGCCGCTTGGGGGCGTACGGGGCGGGGTGGTGCGCTCTCGGCTTTGGGATTGGCGAGTCGGTGGCGACCGCAACCCCCGGCAGAGCGGGCCGGCGGGGGCGAGACTCTCGCGCTCTCTGACTCTCGGTTAACGGAGGCCCGAGCAATGGGTGCTCTTGGGTTTCAGTTTCGAGAGCGGGTCGCTCACCCCTGCTGGCGGTAGACCTCGTCCAGTGTCTGCCCCTGTCCGTTCCGCCATTCGATCCAGCCGTTGGCGCTGCTGCCAGCGACGAGGCTTTCGGCCGCACCCGGTGAGTTGACCGCCGCGGCAGATACGGCACAGATACGCAGCCTCATGATGGCAGCGCGAGGTGACGCGGTCATCGTGGTCAAGAGTGCCAGCTGGACGCTCCGTCTACGACATCCGCCACGTGCCATCCGCGCTCCTTCAACATCGCAACTTTGCCGGCCAGCGTCGCATCGTCCCCAAGAACTGATCGCGGAACGGCAAGGCAGAAAAGGTGACTTGGGCGTGTCATGGCGACGTAGGTGTGCTGCAGGCGAGCACGGTCCCGAGATCCTGCGCCGTCAAGGTTCACCTTCTCCCCAACCAACCACGGCAGTATCTTCTTCGCAGAATGGTCGTACCAGTAGGTGCTCAGAAGCAGAGTCGCCAGGTGGGTCTGGCCTTTCACGGAGTGCACCGAGCCAAGGTGGATGTCGACGCTCCGCCGGACTTCATTCTCGATGCGGTAGACGTTCGGTCCTGCGTCCAGCGGGGATGCTGTCGTGGGGGCAGCGAGCGACGGGTCGTCCGTGCCCCAGATGAGAAAGTCGTTTGTGGCGTCGGGGGGCGTACCCGAACTGCCAAGACTAGCAGCCACCAAGAGGATGTCTTCTTGTCGCTGCGCCCATGATTCAACTGACAAAGCCTCCCAGTCGATGAGGAACGCCCGCAGGAGGCGACGGTATGCCGATATCGCCTCTGCATTCGTCGAGAGCGCTTCGATAACTGCGCGGTGTCTCGGTGCCCGCCGTCCCAGGAGTTCGGCACCCCCGGCGCTTCGCGCCAAGCGGACGAGCCCAGACGCAATCTTCTCCACGCCGGGCGCAAGATCGCATCCGTCCCGCACAAGAGCTTGGGCGACGCGCACGTACTGGATGAGTGTGCGTGGATGCGGCTCGCGGCGCCCAAGCTCCGCAGTGTACCCGCTCCAGTAGTGCGGCACAGACTTAGGGAAATGGGCGTGGTCGACCGTCACATCGCTCGCACCCTGATGGACAGCGCCCACGGCCGCGACGACGCCACTCGCGAGCGTTTCGTCGCAAAAGGACGAAAGGACATGGCGACCATACGCATTCAGGACATTTTGTGCCTCGGCCTCCTGGAAGATAAAGATCGCATTCTTGCAACTGTCTGGTGCGACCTTAAGAGCGCGGGGTCCGACACCCTGGAGGCCATTTGCGCCTACTGCTTTGACCGCGAAGGGTGACGCCAGTTTCGCGATCTCTTGTCCGAAGCGGAAGCTGTTCGGGATCTCCAAGCAGGTCGAGGCGTCTGGAAACTCACCAGGCACGGCGGTCCCGGTTTGAGCCCCATCGAAGATGGCCTGGTTCGGATCGCCGACGCGCTGCAGCGCGACCTCGGCGCTCGATCGCGGGAACACTGCCTCCAAGATGCCGACCTGGAGCTCCGACGTGTCCTGCATCTCGTCGACGATGACCAATGGAAACCGATTCTGCAGCAACGTCGCGACGCCAGGGCAGTCCTTGAGGAGGGCCTCGGCCCAGATGAACATCTCGTTGTAGCAGAAGTACCCTGCCATGGATGATGCCTCTGCCGCACGCTTCGCGATCTGGTGCGTCTGTGTATGTGAACCTGACGGGAACTCCCCATCCCCAAGCCCGATGCTGAGGCTCCGATCTTTGAGGCGGATATCGTCGAACTTGCTATTCCTCTTCTGAAGGAACCTCTCAACCGTTCGATACTCCGGTAGGGTGAGTGAGCGACGGCGGTACGCGCAGGTCACATCATCATCAACAGTTGCGGCCGGAAAGCCGTTCGAGTTCAACCACGGCAACGCGAGGAACCTGTTCACGAATCCATGGATGGTGTCGATGAAGTGCGGATAGGAGAGTAACTGCTGGCCGACGACCGTGCCGCGCAGGCGCCGCTGGATCTCCTCGCGTGCTGCGTTGGTATGGGAGAGCACGCAGATGCCCTTCGTCCGATGGGGCCACTTCCTGGCAAGGATGGCGAGTTTGGCAACGACCAGGGTCGTCTTGCCGCTTCCCGGACATGCGGAAACATCAAGCGTTGTTCGCGCACGAAGGAACTCCTGTCGGGACTGGTCAAAGTCGCGCAGGCCCAATACACGGATAATCCACTCGACATCTTCGTCGAGGACCTCTGGAATCTGGGACTGCGGGTCAGCCATCCGCATTCTCCGAGCGGCCCACCTCGTCGGCTGATACCGCAGGGGCCGCGACTCCAGTCGCATACTCGATGGCCGAGACGATGTAGGGAGGCAACTTCTGCTTGAAATCTTCCGGGTCGAAGTCGTCCTTCTCCTCCTCGGCAGTGAAGGCGTCGGCTAGGTATTGGGCAGCTATCGCCTTGGATGCGTCGCCCGAATGGAAGAGTTTGTAGATGTGGCTGCAGAGCATCTTGCGATCACCTGCTGCCAACTTCCCGAGCTCCTCGAAATCAGTCTTAGCCTCCGCCTTGATGTCAGCGGAGGTCTTCCTTCCCTCCATTATCGCGGTGTCGTTCTTGGCCAATCTGGCAGCGACGTAGACCTCTTCGGCGAGACCACAAAACGCGAGGTCGTATTCGAGAGTCCAGTGGTCCGCGACAAAGGTGCGCACGGACTGGCCATCCGACGCACGAAGCAGTTCGCGCCGCTCGGCCAGCGCATCCTCAATGGACTTGCCCTTGTCGTCGAAGTCGCGCGTTACCTTCCAGCGCCGTCTCGAACTCTTCCACTGCTCATCTTCGTCGCCTTCGACCAGACCGAGGATGGCAGGCGCGCAGTTGGGCATCACGTCCATGTCAGCGACGCAGGCTACGGGGATAGAGATTGGTGGCGAAGTGTCATCGGACCGCTGGAAGATTCGGCTGAAGCGCCGGAGTCCCGTTCCGCCCACGTTGACGACGGAGACCCCATGCTCCGTCAGGTCGAGGCCCAGGAGCCGGGCAAGTGTGGGGAGCAACAGGGCCTCGGCATCTCCCTCAACGATAATGACGCCGTGGGCGAAGAAGAGATTGGCCTTGGTCACATCGAGGAAGCGCTCAAGGAAACGATAGTCGCCGGTGTCCAGTTTGGTCTTGCCCTCTGCGAGCGAGTAGGCGCGACCGCTCTCCAACATGACGAGATTCTTGAGCGGGATGGTCGACGCCAGGTTGGGACTGTGGGTCGACAGGATGACCTGGACCGCACGCGGTGACTCATTCACCTTGCCGGCGGCAGCCTTCGACAGGAAGTCCATGAGTCGCAGCTGGCGCTGGGGGTGGAGGTGTGCTTCGGGCTCCTCGATGAGTAGGAGGGGCAACCCCTCAGGCTCACGTCCAAGGAGCAACAACTCGCACGCCATGTAGAGGATGTTGTTCGAGCCGAGGCCATAATACCCGCGGGCGCTGGACGTCGATGCCTCGAACAGGCCGAGCTCGAGCCGCTCCAAGATTCGACGCAGGCGTATCGCGTCGCTCCCGCCTTCAGTCAGGTCGATCCGGCCTTGCAGACTGTCGTGCCGCAGCAATAGAGAGGACAGGTACTGGGTATTGATTGCGGTCTCGGCACCGCTCACACTCTGGTGCGTCTTCACGCTGTGGCGGAGGTAGTCCGCCAGGCCCAGAAGGCTGAGCTTGCTCACCGCGGCTGGGTCGGCCGGAAGAACGTTCTCGTCGAAAGCGTCGCCTTGGCTGATCTCCGGAACATTCGCCAAGATCTGCGAGAGCCGGGAGCCCCGACCCGACGACATCTCTCGTGCTGCGTCGCGGAGCGGCCGCAGATAGGCGCTCGACAGCAGCTCGCGCACAGACGCCTCGAACGTCGGCCCAGCACCGTCCACGCCGCTACGGACCGATAGATCGACCCATCGACGAGCGCTGGGAGACTCGCTACGCCTTCGCGCAGCCCAGTTGACGATCAAGGACACATCAGCACCGTTATAGGTCAGGTACTCGGCGAAAGCTCCCTTCTCATCGTCGTTGAGATCGCACAGCTGGCACCGTATGAAGATCTCGTCGGCCTGCGCGCCTGCTTCGTCAATGTGGAAGTCCTCAGGCTGGACCCGGATGTATCCTTGATCGCGCGTCAGGAGGGCGTAACGAATGGCGTCGATGACCGCCGACTTCCCACTGTCATTGCGCCCGACGAGCGCGGTCACCCCGCTGCCCAGCGCAAGCTCCAACTTGTCTTCGCCATCACCGAACTGACGGAAATTCCTTAGGCTTAGATGTGACAAGTACATGGAGATTCCTCAGGATGCCGCAGAGATGTTCTTAACGCAACTAAACCGGCTTGCCCGTCTTTGTGTCGATGATCTGGGCAGAATCGGGGGCGTACTGGCACTGTTCAATCCGGCCGTCCTTGAGGACCTCCACAAGTTTCTGCACGGCCGAGAGCGGCACTAAGAACCACTCCCTGGGCTCGATATTCTCGCCGAAGCGGTCTTGGAGCTGTAAATCCATCCGTGCCGCCGCGAAGAACTGGTGGATCACCTGTTCAAGCTTGGTGCGATTGATATTGGCCAATCGATAGCTCTCAACGAGCTCGACATCGGCGAGCAAGTATGTCGGATCCTTCTTGGCATTCGCAATCCGCTTCTTGATGTCGCCACCGGTGACACCGATCTTGTGGATGACATCGCGGTTCTTTGCGATGAATGGATGCTCAGAGAGGCTCCTGAGCACATAGATGCGACCCGACTCCAGATCGTCCTCTGACTGGTCGCCGGCGAACAGTGCTGGCACATCCGAATCGGAGGCCAGAATCCGTCGCCCGTTCTCGTCCTTGTATAGGGCCCGCTGCAGGGATCGCAGCAAGAGATTCGACTCAGTCCCGTTGTCATAGATGACGCGAAGCCTGCGATTGTTTCGCTCGTACTCGGTGCGGAATTCCTTGTCCATATCCGCGACGAAAGCCTTCTGCCCCTCGATGATGAACAGATCACCCCGATTGATCGCGGCGTTCTCCTGGTAGCGAGATGTCTTGCGCACACCTGCCGATAGATCGCGCTGCACTCGTTCAAAGACCGGGCGGAACACCTCGAAGTCCTCGCACCGGATCCGCTGAGCCACTTCATCGGGAGACTTGCGCTCTTCCGTCGGTCTGACGTGCTTCAGAGCAGTGATGTCATTGCCGCCCACAGGCTCAACCCCAAGGGCCGCGAGAAGCTCGTCGTCCGATGCCTCATCGCTCGGCGAGTCATCCTGAATTCCCTTCGCGGCATGGAGCACTCCGGCCGTGTCAAACTTCTGTAGCAGTCCGTGGAACTCGGTCAAAAGTCGAATGCGGTCGAGTCGCACCGCGTAGAGCCGCTCGAATATGTCGTTTTCCTCGCCATGACGAGGGACACGTCCTTGCTCTTCGACAAAACGGAGAATCTCCTCAAATCCCGCGATCACTCGCTCTTCCTGCGGCGTGTAACTCGCGGACTGCTTCACTTCCGCATCGACGCCAAGCTCGGCAAGAAGGGCGTCATCGTCCTTTGTGAACTGCTTAGCCATTAGCAGCCTCCGACTTCATCCGCTGGAGGAATGCGATGCCTTCGGCCATCCGCTTCTCCCAAGCATCAGGCGATGTGAGCGACGGGAGCCGCCCGCGCTCCTGCTTGAACTTCACCGCACGGCGGGCAAGGTCGCGTGCCTCATCCGGCGTGAGTTGCACTTTCTTGGCGGTGATGATCGCCGCGAGCTGCTTTAGACTCGATTCGCTCATCGCCTTTGCCAGGATCGCGTACGCCTCCCCAAACGGGTTCACGCTATCGATCAGATCCACATTCAGGTCACGGACATCCATCGCGAACCTCCGCACGCCGTCGATGAGCGCGGTGTTGGCGGTCGGTGTCGCGTCGTCGCCACTGTTGACCTCTGCCTTGCCTCGTTGAATTAAGGTCAGAGCTGCTACGGCGTGCTGGCGGACGGCTTCTTGATCCTCTTCGTCGAGTTCCGGGTACCGCTCTTGAATGATCTTCCCCATGCGAACCTGCGTGAGCTCCTCGGGCATCAACTCTTGGTCGAACATGCCCCGTTCGATGGATGTCTTGTCCTGCACGAAGCTGGTGATGACCTCGTTCAAGTCCTCGCGACAGATCCGTGTTGCCTCTGGACTCTTCGGCTCAGCCAGACCCTTGATCTCGACGTGACACACCCCAGTCTCGGGGTTGATGCCGACATTGCACAACTCGGGGTCATACCCGCCTTCGCCGTAGTCGAATCCTTCCTGTGGGCCGCTCGTCGGCCACTTCGGGCGGAACTCGAATCGTGGAGCAAGCACCTGCTCCATCAGAAGGCTTGCCGCGATCGCCTTGAGTGTGTCGTTCACTGCCTCGGTGACCGCCTGCTCAGACGCGTCAGGCTCGGCGATCAGGTTGGTGAATCGTGACCGAGACTTCCCCGGCGCATCACGCGTCGCTCGCCCGATGATCTGAACGACTTCCGTCAAACTTGAGCGATACCCAACGGTCAGTGCGTGCTCACACCAGATCCAGTCGAAGCCCTCCTTGGCCATGCCTAGAGCGATGATGATGTCCACATGGTCGCGGTTGTTCTTCTGGGAAGGGTCTTTCAAAGCGTTGGCAACCTTGTCCCGCTTCGCCGCGTCGTCATCTACGAGGTCGGCGATACGGAGCACACGACCGTCCTCGGTCTTGACGAGCTGGAACCCGGTTGCAGGATCGGCCCCTTGCCACTCGCCGAGCATCTCAATGATGTGTTCCACCTCTTTGATCTTGTCCTTTGTGCTCTCGCGGGAGTTGACATTGGGGATGTGGACGATCGTCTTCTCCGTGGGGTCCAGCACGCTGAGAATCTCGTCCGAGTAGCTGCCGCTGTAGAAGTAGTACCCGATGTCAAGCTGCTTCAGATACGTGTACCCGCTGAGCTGCTCGTAGTAGGTATATGTCACCGTGTCGAAACGAGCCTCATCCTCCGGGTGGAGCACGGCCTCCGTGTCGCCGCGAAAGTACGACCCGGTCATCGCCACGAGATGGGCTTTGTCTCGTTCGATGATCTGGCGGACGTGGTCGCCGAGCCGGTTGTCAGGGTTGGACGAGACGTGGTGGAACTCATCCACCGCAATGAGCCGATCGTCGAACGCCTCGATGCCGAACTTTTCGATAGCGAACCGGAAGGTCGCGTGCGTGCAGACGAGCACCTGATCGTCGCTCGCGAGGAACTTCCCGAGGGCTTCCACCTTGCCGCCGTTGTCCCCGCCCGGGGCGTTGCAGAGGTTCCATCGCGGCTCGACGCGCCAGTCGGCCCAGAATCCGTACTTCGACAAAGGCTCATCCGCGAAGCTCGATCCGATCGTTCTCTCCGGGACCACAATAATGGCCTGCTTGACGCCCTGGTTCGCGAGCTTGTCCAGAGCGATGAACATCAACGCCCGGCTCTTGCCCGACGCCGGGGGCGATTTGATTAGCAGATATTGCTCGCCACGCTTCTGATAGGCGCGTTCTTGCATTGGACGCATGCCGAGTTCGTTTGAGCGTGTCGAACGGCCGTCTTGGGCGTAGGTCACCGACACAGACGGGATGGATTCTCGGTTCATGGCAACACTCCTCCTGTGTACGACTCCGCAGCCGCGATCCCGTGCTGCCATGCCTCATCGATCTGGTCCGATGCCGCCAGATAGAACTCCCCGTTCAGGTGGGTGGCCTGCGTAGCCAGCAGCTTCTTCATCGCATACTCGCCCCTCACCGCCGCATCGAACGAGAAACAGCCGGCACCTTGACTCGTGGCCGACGAACGCCACAACGCCCACTCAAATGCGCCGGCAGGCATCGCCTTTTGAAGCTGCTGACGGCGCAGTTCGGGACTGACAGACAAGCCAATCTTGTAGATCGCCCGTTGATCCGCCTCCTGGCCGAGGTACGCGGATGTGTCGCCTTCGAGCTTGAGCACGTAGAGCCGCCGTTGCAATGCCGCCGTGCCCTCCGGCACCTCATAGCCATCACGACTCGCTGGTCCAGCCTTCACAAAGCCACCTGTTGCCGGCCCGCTGTCGGGGGTGCCGCTCTTCGTCTCTGGCGGCTCGTACACATCGACCTCAACCCACGGCGTGTCCCGCAGTAACGCGATCCGCTTCCGGTCGGTGACCAACTCACCCATCGCCGCGATGGTGCGTGCCCGATCCAGCGCCAGCGGGTCGTAATCGGTGACGCTCAGTCGGTACTCCGGCAGGTAGTTGAACGCTCGCAGTGCCCGAAGGGAGTGCCGCCACTTCTCGGGCGAGCGATTGTGGTGGGACGGGTGGGTGAACTCGTCCCGGTCTCCGGTCTCGTGACTGACCAGATAAAAGCCCGCGATCATCCCCTTCAGATCCGGGTCCGTGAAGGTCTGATTGCTGGTCACATAGCAGACGGTGATGAACGGGTCGCTCAGCTCTTTGAGGAGGTTGGTGCGACGAGCAAGCCCGCGATCGCCGGTCCAACCCACCGTGCCCCACGACTCCGGCGACCAGCCCCAGAACGAGGTGAACAGCACCGAAGTGCTGTCGGTCCAGAAGTCGTCGGATGCAGGGCTCACTTTCCACCTGCTTTCGCGGTCATCTTCGTGTATAGCTCAAAGAGCTTCTCCAGCCGCTCAGTATCGTTCTTGAACCGACGCCCGATGTAGATCCGCTCCAGCACCTCATCGTTTCGATCGTGAGCAGCACGAAGCTCGGGGAATTCAGAATCCATACGGTCCGGGTCGTACATATCGGCAAGTGTCGCGGGCCAGTACGATTCTCTTGCAAGAGTGATTTCGAGTGCAGCCTCTGCCAAATCGGACTTCATTTGCCCTGTTAGTGTCGGGAGCGGGAACGCATTCCATCCCAGCGTATTGGAGTACGAGGGATCCGTGCGAAGCCGAACACACACCGTCTTGATCCACACGGCATGCAGCCGAGAGGAGAGAACTGCCAAGTTCCAAAGCGGCTGGTCATAGATCGCGAAGTTTCGGTCGCCGATGATCACGGTGGAGTGTTCGATCCCGGCCGGGTGATACTCGCGGGCTTCTGAACTGACTCGTGCAACTACAATCGAGTACGCGGTTGCGATAGATTGGATCTGTCGAAAACGGTGAGGGAATGCCGCAGCGGGACGTGTTTCAGCAGCCTTGCTCTCTGCGCGAGCCTTTGCAACTCCAGTCAATCGGGTTGCGATGGCGGGAATGCACTCAGCGGCAGCGCGATCCGCGTCGTCTATCCATAGGCAGTATCGGAGCTTGCCTTGAATGAACTCCTTTGCACCAAGAAAACGCCGGATGAACAGGGAGGCATCGGGACTCTCGGCAATAAGCGCATCTCTTTCATCTCGGGTCAGAAACAGGTGCCCGCCGTCGGTGGGCTTATTGCCCCACTCCATCAAGCCTCGGGTGTCCATTGGTTTAGATACCGGATGAACGAAGACATCCTGTCCTGGCACTAGGTACGCATTGATGTTCGGAACGATGCGTACTTCTGGCTCTCCAGCGTCATCGACTGTGTAAAGTCGCCTTTGACGAGCTGGCCTCATCGTCATTCCAACAATTACCACTGTGACACCAGCATTTCGACTGGCTAAGTTCTTCCAGTTGAAGGATGTATGAGCAAAATCTATAGACAGACCAAGTTCATGCAGCAAGGGCCAGAGGATGGGTACTTGCTGGCCCTGGCAGATCGAATTAGTTGCAACGAAAGCCGCCACGCCGGAAGTCGCGGACAGGACGTTTGCGGCCTTGATGAACCAGCCGGCAACGTAGTCGAGTGACTTCCAAGAATTGGTAAGCGACGAGAAGAGTGCCTGAAGATCTGCCTTCTGCTGAGGTGATTGCCATGTCGAGCCAACATATGGCGGATTCCCGCAGATGTAGGTCTCGCCTCCTTGATTCTCGAAGTCGATCTCGGGTTGATCCAATGGAGTCTCGAAGAGGTCGTCAGCACTCATTCTGGCACCCGTGCCCGTCGGCGGACAGAGAGTCAGCCAGTCGAGATGGAGTGCATTCCCGTGTGTGACCCAGTTCGCTGCTTCAAGCGGCAAGAACTCCGCCAAGGCAAGCTTTGGCCCCCGATATAGCACGTCGCACTGGTACTCAGCAATGATCAATGCAAGTCGGGCAATCTCGGCCGCGAAGTGACGAAGCTCGATGCCCCTGAAGTTCGTGAGAGGCAGATCTGATCGGCGGCCCTCTTCGCCACGCCGCTTATTGATCTCTGCTTCGATTTCACGCATCTCTTTGTACGCGATGACAAGGAAGTTGCCCGAGCCGCACGCCGGGTCGAAGACGCGGATTCGGGCCATCCTGTTCCGGAGATTGAGCAGCTTCCGCTTGCTGCCCTGGTCGGACCCGTCACCCGCCGCCTCCAGCGTCTCGCGAAGCTCGTCGAGGAAGAGCGGGTTGAGCACCTTGAGGATGTTCGGCACGCTGGTGTAGTGCATGCCGAGCTCGCCCCGCTCCTCGTCCTCGGCGACCGCCTGGATCATCGACCCGAAGATGTCGGGGTTGATCTTCGTCCAGTCGAGATTGCCGATGTGGAGCAGGTAGGAGCGGGCGATCTTGCTGAACCGTGGCACATCCAGACTGCCCGTGAAGAGCCCGCCATTGACGTACGGAAATGTGCCGGCCCACGGCCGGAACTTGCCGTGCTTGCGGTCGTCGTGCTTCGTGTTCATCGCGCGGAACAGCTCGGCGATGACCTCGTGCGTATTGGACGAGTCCGACGCGGTCATCTGCTCGATGGTGGCGGTGAACAGGTCCTTGCTGTGGAAAATGTTGGTGTCTTCCGCGAAGAAGCAGAAGATCAGGCGAGCGAAGAAGTGGTTGAGCTCCTCGCGTCGCTCTTCCCAATCCGGGTTCTCCTTGAGCAGCTCGACATACAGCTTGTTGAGCCGGCTCGTCGCCTTGATGTCGAAGGCGTTCTCGCGGATCTGCTTGACGGTCGTGATGCCGGCGAGCGACAGAAAGAACCCGAAGTGGTTGGCGAGTTCCGCGTAGGTGCAGGCGAGCGTCTCGCCGTCCTCCATGTTCTCCGCTTCGACCGTCGTGCCATCGGTCGCGAGGATGTACTTCGCCTTCTGGCTGGCGGTCGCGGTGCTCTCCCGCAGCGCGGGCAGGGTTGCTTCGACCGTTCCGGGATCGCACACGGCGAGGTGGATGTTGTTCCTCTGAAGCACACCGCCGACGACATCGCTCTTGTTGGTCGCGCCCGTGCGAAGCCGCTTGATCGTCGTCGCCTTGTTCCCGAAGGCGGCGAGGAACTGGTACGGGAACTCCTCGGCGTCGAACGGCGCCTCGGCGAGTGCGGAGACGGCCTCTTCGATCTCGATGGCGTTCATGAGCCGCCCCCTCTCGACTCGGAGCGAGGAGGCTTCTGTGCAAGCCAGTCGTCGATCGTGCCACGGTGAAACCGCCAGTGGCGCCCAACCTTCTGGCCGGGCAGCTTGCCCTCCTGGGCAAGCTTGTAGAGGGACGATTTCGGGACCTGGAGGTAAGCGACCAGGTCGTCGATGGTCATGACCTCCGGGGCTGGGCGAGACTTGCCGGATGCTGGCGGGCGCTTGGACATGAGTCAGATAATACTCATTGCTGCTCTTCGCTGCTGAATGCTGTGCTGGGTAGAGCGTGATCGACCACATCCCCTGCGACACTTCGCCCCCTTCGTGCAGATATAGAGGATGCACGCCCCGTTGGTGAACAGCCGAACGGGGCCCGGAGGCATCCACCATGGACGGACGAACCGCATGCAAGGCGTGGCGACGATCGCGTGCGCCGCGGGCAACGACAACCCCAGCTGCCCGGCGGCGGGAGCTTGTCGCGCTGCTCGGGGATGGGCTGGCGCGGGTCATCGAGCGTTCTCGGGGAGACCGCGACGAACTCTCAGAATCTGCCGCGACACGAGTTGAACTTCCGGGTGATTCGGGCCTCAGTGTGGCCGCGGGCGGCGATCGCCCGCGGGACGGAGGCTCGTGATGCCGGAGTCGGCTTCGCACATCCAGAAGGAAATCGCCGCGCTCGAGGATATGAACACGCGGGAGCTCCGCGGGCGGTACGAGGAGGTCTTCGGCGAGGCCGCGCGGTCGAGCAATCGGCGGTGGCTGCAGCGCCGGGTCGCCTGGCGGATCCAGATGCTGGCCGAGGGTGAGTTGTCCGCGAGGACGGTCGACCGTGTTCAGGCCAAGGCAGCGACGCTCGCGCGTGACGCCGACCTCCGGGTTCGGCCGCCCAGCGGACCGGCCGGTGACTTTGGCCCGGAGCGGACTGTCAGCGGGCCACTGCTGGCGGCACGGGATGAGCGCGTGCCGCCGCCCGGCGCGGTGCTGATCCGCGAGTTCAAGGGGCGCGAGCACCGCGTCACGGTCCGGGCGGACGGCTTCGAGTACCGCGGCGACATCTACCGCTCGCTCAGCGCCGTGGCCCACGACATCAGTGGCTCGCACTGGAACGGGTTTCACTTCTTCGGGCTTGGGAAACGCACGCGGAAAGGAGCCCGTGGATGAAGAAGGCTGCCGAGCCGATCAAGACTGTTCGCTGCGCGATCTACACCCGCAAGAGCACCGAGGAGGGCCTCGAGCAGGAGTTCAACTCGCTCGACGCGCAGCGTGAGGCGGGTGAGGCCTTCATCGCGAGCCAGAAGTCAGCAGGCTGGGGGTGCAGCACCGAGCGTTACGACGACGGCGGGTTCAGCGGCGGGAACGCGGACCGTCCGGCGTTGCAGCGGCTCATGGCCGACATTGAGGCGGGATTGGTCGACTGCGTGGTCGTCTACAAGGTGGACCGCCTGAGCCGGTCGTTGCTCGACTTCGCACGCATGATGGAGACGTTCGAGCGGCACGGCGTGTCGTTTGTGAGCGTGACACAGCAGTTCAACACGGCGCACTCGATGGGCCGCCTGACGCTCAACATCCTGCTCTCGTTCGCGCAGTTCGAGCGGGAGATCATCTCGGAACGGACCCGCGACAAGATCGCGGCGGCCCGGAAGAAGGGCAAGTGGGCCGGCGGGAAGCCGGTGTTTGGGTACGACCTGGTGCCGGGCCCAGGCGGTTCGAAGCTGAAGATCAACAACAGCGAGGCCGAGCGGGTCCGCGACATCTTCAGTCTGTACCTCGCCGAGCGGTCGCTGCTTCGAGCGTCGGAGATCCTCAACGACCGCGGCTGGACCACCAAGCGATGGGTGTCGAAGAACGGCGAGCCGCAGGGCGGTCGGCGGTTCGACAAGGCCGTGCTGCACAAGCTGCTGACGAACCCTGTCTACCTCGGCAAGGTCCGCCACCACGATGAACTGTACGACGGGGAGCACGAGGCGATCGTTGACGAGACGGTGTTCCGCGAAGTCGGCGAATTGCTCGCGTCGAACAGCGCGAAGCGAGGGCGTTCGCCGTGCAACAAGCACGGTGCCCTGCTCAAGGGCCTCGTGGTCTGCCGATCGTGCGGCTGCGGCATGTCGCACCACTTCGCGACATCGAAGAGCGCCAACGGCGGCTCGAAGCGGTACCGGTACTACGTCTGCGGTCGCGCGCAGAAAGAGGGCTGGTCGAAGTGCCCGGGGCCGTCGCTGCCGGCTGAAGAGCTTGAGTCGTTCGTGATCGGCGAGTTGCGATCGCTTGGCGAGGACAGCGGCCTCGTGCGGGAAGCGGTCTTGGCGGCCCAGGCCAGCCTCCGCGAGCGGCTCGCCAACCTGACTGCCGACAGAGAATCGCTCGGCGCCGAGGTGAAAGACGCTCGCGGCGAGCTTCGGGACATCGTGTCGGAGGGACGGGACCGCAATGGCAGCGCCGCAGTGGCGGCCGAACTCCGCGAGAGGATCCGCGACCTCGACGCGCGGGGCCGGCGGCTCGACGCTCGGATCGCCTCGATGCGCGATCGCGTTCTCGACGAGGACGAACTGGTCGGCGCGCTCGAAGCGTTCGACCCGCTCTGGGAGCAACTCAACACGAAGGAACGCGAACGGCTGGTTCACTTGCTGGTGAAGCGCGTCGAGTGGGACGTCGAGACCGAGACTATCACGGTCGCGTTCAACGCCGAGGCCGGGTCGGTGGTTGACGAGGAGGTGGCGTGCCCGAACTGACCGTTTCCAAGCGGGTGACGTTCTCGGCCGGCGCTCGCGGACGCCGGCGACTCGAAGAAGTAACCGAGCCGAAGCCCACCGCGCCCCCGCCGCTCCCGAGGATCACGCGGCTCATGGCCCTCGCGATCAAGCTCGACGGCCTCATCGCGTCGGGGGCGATCGCCGACCAGGCCGAGCTCGCGCGGGCGGGGTGCATCACGCGGGCCCGGGCGACCCAGATCATGAGCCTGCTTTACCTCGCTCCGGACATCCAGGAGGCGATTCTCGATCTGCCGCCGGTGGCGGAGGGGCGGGACCCGGTGACGGAGCGGGACATCCGCGGGATCGCGGCGGAGGCGGATTGGGGGCGGCAGAGGGCGATGTGGGCCGAGTTGACCCGGGACGTTACAGCAGGTCGCTGAACTCGCTCAGACGCATGACGGTCTCGGGCAGACGCTGGCGTGCGAGGGCCTCGAGGAACTCGTCAACGGACTTCGGCGGGTTGGTCAAGGCCGCTCGCTGGCGCTTGGCGGCCTCGCAGACGGCGCCCGGGTTCAGATCGAGCAGGTGGGTGAGGAACTCGTCGGGGTGCTCGGCGGCGATGCCGAACCGGGCGAGGTAGTCGTTCGGGAAGTCGTTGAGGTTGAACGTCACGATGACGTGGGCACGGGTCCGGATGGCCGCGGCGAGGACGTGCCGGTCGTTCTCGTCGGGCAGCTCGAGCGGGCCGATGAGGTCGTCGTACCCGGTCACGATGCAATCGCGCACATGCGAGTTCATCAGTGACCGGGTCCGCTCGAGCTGCTCGCGGGTGAGATCGTCCCGATCGCGAAGGACGGCGGCGATCCACTCCTCATGGATCTCGTCGGTCCACCGTGCTCGGAATAGGTCCGTCATTGCCACGCGCATGAGCAGGTCGCGGAGCGGCGCCGGGTAGAGCACGCAGGCGTCATAGAGCGCGGTGAACGTGGCCATGGGTTCTGATTCCCTCTTGCCGTGTCGGCGAAGGGCTCAGTAGCCCATGTCGAGTTCCTGGGACTGACGGGCGAGCTCGTCGAGCGCCTCGTGCCGCTGGGCGTCCATCGTCTGCTTGTAGGCCATCAGATCGCTGAACTGGATGCGGCGGTGGGTCCCGACCTTGTGGAACGGGATCTTCTTCTCGTCGAGCAGCTTCACGAGGAAGGGACGCGAGACGCCGAGCAGGTCCGCGGCCTGCTGCGAGGTGAGCTGGGCGTGGATGGGCATGAGCGTGACGGCGTTGCCCTCGGCCATCTGGGTCAGGAGGTGGACCAGGAGTTGAACCGCGGCGGCGGGGAGTTCGATGTCGGGCTGGTCGGCCTCCGGCGGGGCGTCCTCGATCCTGACGCGGAGGTCGCGCTTCATATAGGGGGACAGGCGCCGGCTCGACTCTCGGGCGAGCCGGATGTCGTGCTCGGATGGGGCGATGGGCCCCAGCCGGTGTGAGGTGATTGTGGACATGGTGTCAGCTCCTCTCGCGCCCCCGCGGTGGAACAGAAAGCGGGTGGACACAGTATCGGCCATCTGCAATACTCGCAACAACTGAAATGTACGAATTGTTCGGCCGGCCGGTTCGCTCCGATGCGGATATCCTATCGAGAACCGAACATGGAGTGTTCGGACTCGCAGGGCAGGCCGCCCGTCATCCCGGTTCCGGGCCCGAGAGGGCCCGTGGCATGGAGGCCCGCCCTTGAGCTCAGCCGTTCGATTCCAGCCCCGTTTCGCGACCCCCGGCGTCCTGAACAGCCTCGACCCCGAGTTGCTTCGCCGCTTCCTGCGGCCGCACGCCGACTGGCTGAAGGGGTCGGGGATCGATCTCGCGGAGCCGCTCGACCTTGGCTCGTTGTCGCTGCTGCTCATGGCCGGGTCCGGGCTGCCGGCAGACCTCATCGAGTCGCTGTGCGCGATCGATGAGTTGTCGAAGCCGGCGATGTACGACGGCCTGCTCGGGTGCGCTCGGAAGGCCAAGGTCACGCTCGACGGGCCGGTGGCGGGACCCGACCTCGCGCTCCGCGTGATGCTGGCGGACCCGGCGCTCGTCCAGGAGCTTCGCGTCGAGACCGCCTCGCTTCGGCCGAAGCGGATCGAGCGTTACATGGCGATGACGCCCGAGCCGCCGGCGCCGAAGCGCGACATCGAAAAACGCATCAAGAAGCTGGAAGCGGCGCTCGACGAGGAGTTCCAGAAGCGGCAGCGCGGCCGGGGCGCTCGGCTCTACCACTACGACGAGCCGCGTGGTTTCAGGCTCATGGTTCGGCGCGGCGACACGCTCCGCAGCCAGCCGGTGATCGACGACGATGCGCAGACGCGGCGCTTGCTGCTCCGACCGGAGTTGTACGACGTGGTGCGGTACGACCGGAGGCACGGCGACCTCCTGGTCAACGCCAAGGCGAAGGCCGACGTCCGCGCGTACTGCTTCCTCGTCGGCGAGCACCTGTTCGGCGACCGGTTCCTGTTCGATCCGCACCTGGCCCCGAAGCGGTACACCCTCGAGCCGATCCGCGAGCACGGGCTCGCGGCGCTCACGCACGCGGACATCGCGGGTATCGAGGGCGTGCGGCTCGTGCTGCTCCAGCTGGCCCACCCGAACGACGGCGACGCGAAGGTGACGCTCGACGCCAACGACGTGCTCGCGTCGCTCTCGCTGCTCGGCGGGCATATTTCACCCGAGGCGGTGTTGAAGCGAGCCATCTTTAAGATCCGTCTGGCCGGCGAAGAACGCGAGCGTCGGGTCGCGATCACGCCGCCAATCGGCGCGGTGTACGAGCGCGACGACGGCGGCGAGGCGGTCGAGGCGTTCATCGAGAACCGGGGCTTCCTGCTGCCGAGAGAGGAGTCGCTGCGTGGCGCGCCCGACACACTGTTTACGCTGTATTGAGCTGTTCGGGCCGAACGGGGCGCCGATGATCGTCTGGCGCGGTGAGTCGCGCGGCACCTTCGACGCGATCGAACCGCTGCTCAGACCCGCCGGTCGGCTCGCGGGCCGGTATCCGCCGCCGCGACCTGGCTGGCCCACCATGCGGGTCGTGGACTACCGCGACGGGCGGTTCGCCGCGATCTGCGACGAAGAACTCTCCGAGCGCATCGAGCTGACGCGCGAAGACGTGGTGATCCACCGCGTTGATGAGGGGCGGCTGCGGTCGCGTCTTGCAGAAGCGCTCGGGCTCGATATCTCCCGTGAGCCGATCAATCCGCTCCCGGGCGTGCTGCGCATCGGGACGTGGAACCCCAAGCCGGCGGCACGGTTCCGGGTCAGCCTGGTTGTGCCGGCGACTTCAGCGCTCTTCTGCGAGTTGCTGACGACCGAATTCGATCGCGAAGAACCCTCGATCGTGCTGACGCTATCGCCCCTGCACTGGAGCGACCGGGCGGCGGAGATTGCTGCGGCGAACTGTGTCACGCTCGTCCCCTGCGACGACATCATCGATCCCGAAGCGAAATGGACCGCCACGGAACGCTGGGCCTGGCATCAGGGCGCGTTTCTCGAGCGCGCCGGCGTCAAACTCGCCGACCCGTATCGCAACCGCACGAAGAAGGCCCGCACCGCTCGCGCCGGAGGCAACGCGGCGAAGGTGAAGGCCGAACTCAACGGGTGGTACCGCTCGGCGCGGGCCGCGCTCATCGAGACCGGATCGCTCCCCGAGCCGCCGACGCAGAAGCACCTCGCCGAACTCGCCGGCATCTCGGAGTCCACCGTGAGCCGGCTCCTGAACGCCCGCGGCGAGAACGCGGACCGCGAACTCGCGGTGCTCTGGAACGGCGTGCGGGAGACCGACGCCGTGCGTCGATTCCGGGGCTGACGGACGGCAACATTCCGGGCAGGGCGAGCCGCCGGATTGCACGGCGGCTTGTTTCGTGCAACTGCAAGGCAGAAATCTGAACCGCGCAAATCCATGCGATTCATGACTTTGCGCGGTTGTCTCGTGCGCGGAACGGGCGAGTCGTGCAAGCCGCCCGGCGGGTGTACGCGGCGCGATGGGCGTCGCGGCAAGCACCCAGAAGCCGGAGCCGCACATGACAACCGCTACCCTCGAAGTCCCCGCAGTACCCGCCGTCTCGGTCACCACAAGCCCGGGTCTTGACGCCCAGCCCTGGATCGACGACTACGCCATGGAGCGCGTGTCGTATCAGGTCGCCCGCCTGTCGCGTTCGCTCGACCTCGGCGAGCACGACGAGGACGACATCCGCCAAGACCTCATCGCCGAGTTGTGCTCCGCCGAGCCGCGGTTCGACCCGTCGATCGCGAGCCGGAAGACGTTTATCTGCCGTGTGCTCACTCGCGCGTCGGCGTACATCGCGCGGTCGATCCGGTCGCGGCGGCAGGGGTACGGCCGCCCGATGGTGTCGCTCAGCGCCTTGCAGGCCGCGCGGGCGGAGCAGTTGCACGCCAGCCAGCGCGACGACCCGGCACAGGGTGTGCCGCTGTCGATCGATCTCGAGCGCGGCCTCGGCCGGCTCGACTCGGAGCAGCGCAGGCTCGCCGAGAACCTCAAGACCCAGACGCCGCGGGAGATCGCGGCGGAGTCGGGCGTGCACCGCAGCACCGTGTACCGCGCGATCGCCGGCATCCGCGAGGAGATGTCCGGCCTGGGCCTCGGCGCGTCCGGTTGACGCGACACATCCGCCGCTCGTGCAGATGTAGAGGGGCGTGAGCCGCCCAACGCCCGAGCCCGACGCCAGCGTCCCCAAGAGCGCGCCGCTGGTGCGGCTCGGACAGGGCGACTTCGAGACCCGGATCCACCCATCCGACCTCACCCCGGAAGGAGACGCGACCACGATGCCGACGGCCGCCGCCGAGACCGACCTTGGCTTCCTCGAGCACGAACCCGCCGACGCGTACCACGCCAGACGGGGCGAACTGCTCACCTCGCACGCGCTCGCGGACTTCCGCCGCTGCCCGAGGCTGTTCCGGCGCAAGCAACTCGGCATGATCGCCGAGCGCGACTCGGCCGTCTTCGCGTTCGGGCGGGCCGCGCATGTGCTGATCGTCGAGGGCCGCGAGCGGTTCGACGCGGAGTTCGCCGTCGGCGGCCCGATCAACCCGCGCACCGGCCGCGCGTTCGGCTCGGAGACCAAGGCGTTCGCCGAGTGGGCCGAGCGTGTCGGCAAGCCGGTGGTCAGCGAGGCGGACGCCGCGCTGCTCGACCGCATGGACGCGTCGGTGCGTGAGCACGTCTACGCACGCGAGTTGCTGCGGTGCGGCGTTGCCGAGGGCGTCGTGCGAGTGACGTACTGCGGCGTCGCCTGCCAGGCCCGGCTGGACTGGGTCAATCCGCTCGACGGACGCGGGATCGTCGACCTCAAGACCTGCGACGACCTCGACCGCTTCGAGGAGGACGCGGTGCGTTTCGGCTACCCGCACCAGCTCGCCTTCTACCGCGAGGTCGTCGTGGAGGCGGCGTCGGTCGAGCTCGAATGCCATCTCATCGCGATCGAGAAACGCGAGCCGTTCCGGTGCGGGGTCTGGCAGCTGTCGCGCCGGCTCATCGACCGTGCCGCGGACGAGAACGTCGAGGCCATCGATCGGCTCGTGAAGTGCCGCGACACCGACGCGTGGCCGACCGGCTTCGAGTCGATGCGGCTGATGGACCTCGCCTGAACACCACCCCGGATCCCACACCCAACACAGGAGACCCCATGACGCTGACCGACACGCTCATCCGAACCGCCTCGCCGGGCCCGCCGAAGATGCTCGTCTTCGGCGACGCCGGCGTCGGCAAGACCAGCCTCGCGCTCGACGCGGGCGCTCTGCTCATCGACTGCGAGAACGGCGCCGCCGCGATCCCCGGGCTCGTGCGGACCCCGTACCTGTCGAGCTGGCCCGAGATGCGGGCGTGGCTGGTTGAACTCGCCGGCGGCGTGCCCGACGAGGTCTCGTGCGTCGCGATCGACACGCTGGACTGGATGGTGCAGCGGATCGTCGAGCACGTCGTCATTGAGCTCGACGGCAAGAAGCAGGGCGACGTGACCAACACGCTCGCGAGCGCGCACGGCGGCTATTTCAAGGCCCGCGAGATCGTTCAGAACATCGTGAGCCGCGATCTGCTGCCGCTGCTCAACCGCATCAACGACCTCGGGCTGCCGATCCTGTTGCTCGCCCACGCCGCGAACACGAGGGTGACGACGCCCGAGGGGTTCGAGGTCCGCCTGGCCTGCCCGGACCTCCCGCAGTGGATCGCGCCCATCTTCATCGAGTGGGCCGATGCCGTGCTGTACGCGCACCGGACCTCGGACGGGGAGCGCGTGCTCGCGACCGAGGGCACCAGCACGGTGCTCGCGAAGAACCGCTACTCGATGCCGCCGCTGCTGCCGCTGTCGTGGGGCGCGGTGGTCGAGGCCGTGTCGTCGTCGCCGGCCGCGCCGGCGATGGCGCCCACCGAAGGGGGTGCGTGATGGCGAGTCTTCAGGGATTCGACGCCAACCAGGTCGAGCCGAACGCCGGCTTCGATCCGCTGCCCGCCGGCAAGTACACCTGCGTGATCGCCGCGTCGGAGATGAAGCCGACCAAGAACGGCGACGGCGAGTACCTCCAGCTTGAGCTCGAAGTGATCGAGGGCGAGCACCGGGGCCGCAAGGTCTGGGACCGGCTGCTGCTCAAGCACCCGAACCCCCAGACGGTGCAGATCGCGCGGGGCACGCTCAGCGCCGTCTGCCGGGCGGTGAACGTGCTGACGCCGCGCGACTCGATCGAGCTGCACGGGCTGCCGCTGGCGGTGAACGTCAAGCTCGAACGCCGCTCGGACAACGGCGAGCTCGCCAACCGGGTGTCGTCGTACTCGAAGCGTCAGGCGCCGAGCGCATCCGCCGCGCCCGCTTCGGCCGCCGCCGCGGGCGCTTCGACGCCGCCGTGGAAGCGGTGACTCGCACAGCGCAGCAACGGACCAGCACTGGCAAGGCAAGCCGGGGCCCGGCGGGGCGACCCGCGGACAGGCATGGCTAGTCAGGGCCCGGCTGGGCCCGGCACGGCGACTCATCCCGCCGCCGGCGGAAGCCGGCGCGCGGGGGTTCGGACCGGATCAGACACCTCAACGCCCCCACGGGCAAGGAGCACCCGCATGGTCGCGACCGCGGCAACCCCGTCCCCCTCTCCATCCCCATCGCGCAACGGCAAGGCGACGACGAAGGCCACGGCCGTCGGGCCCAGCGTCACCAACGGAGGCAAGGCGACGATCGATGTCTCGCAGCCGTACCGCTTCGAGGTCGAGCTCACCGGCGACGCCGACATCCTGTTCCACCGCTGGAACTGCGAGGCGGTCGAGGCGAAGGCCAAGGCCGCCAAAGGCTCGGCGGCGAAGAAGACGGACGACGTCGAGTCATACGTCTACCGCGACGACACGGGGTCACTGTGCATCCCCGGCGAGTACGTGCGGCAGTCGATCATCGGCGCAGCGAAGTACCGGCAGGACCCGCGGTCGCCGCGCAAGAGCGCGCAGGACCTGGTGAAGGCGGCGGTGATCAGCCTGACCGACCTCGCCAGCCTGGGCGTGACGGACTGGGACTACGAGCACCGCTGCCGCGTGCAGGTCCAGCGGAGCGGGATCACCCGCGTGCGGCCGGCCCTGAAGAAGGGCTGGAAGGCGTCGTTCCTGTTCATGGTCAACCTGCCGGAGTACGTCAGCCCGGACTTCGTCCACGGGCTGCTCGTCGACGCGGGCCGCCTCGTCGGCATCGCGGACTTCCGGCCGACCTACGGGCGGTTCCGGGTCACGCGGTTCGAGGTGCTCGATGCGTGAACGGCGCGCGACCGGGGACGGGCCGGAGGAAGCGGCGGGCGCGCTGCGCCTGACGCTGCCGTGGCCGCCGAGCGTGAACAACGCCTGGCGGACGGTCCCGGTCCCGGTCCGCGGCGGGGGGCCCCGGCGGGGCTTCCGGGTGGTGCTGAGCCGCGAGGGGCGGGCGTTCCGCAGGGACGTGGTCGCCCGCCTCTCCGGCCGGCGCTGCGGCGGCTGCCTGACCGGCCGGCTCTCGGTGACGGTCGACCTGCACCCGCCCACGCGCCGCCCCATCGACATCGACAACCGGCTGAAGGCGCTGCTGGACGCGCTCCAGCACGCGGGGGTGTACCGCGACGACGGGCAGATCGACGAGATCGCGGTCCGGCGGCGCGGCGTTCGGAAGGGCGGGCTTGCGGTGGTCCGAATCGAGGAGCTTTGCGATGGCGAGAGTTGATCGCGGGCGGGAGGCGCACGTGTGTCTGGGGTGCGGGCGGAGCACGACCGCGCGAAGCCAGGTGTGCAACCGCTGCATGTACCACCAGCCGATCGCGGAGTTGTTGCCGATTGACGACGACGACGGCGACCACGACCGCTTCGACGAGGAGTCGGGCCCCGACTCGCTGGCGCCGTTCGCGCACGACGTTGAGGTCGCCCGGCGCTGGGACTCGGCGGGCCGCCCGGCCCAGAGGATGTTCGCCTGATGCAGCTCCGCCCGTACCAGCGCGAGGCGGTCGACGCGATCTACCACCACCTGCGCGAGCGCGACGACAACCCCGTCGCGGTGCTCCCGACCGGCGGCGGCAAGACGCCGCTGATCTCGACGATCTGCCGCGACGCCGTGCAGACCTGGGACGGCCGGGTGCTCGTCCTGGCCCACGTTCGCGAGCTGCTCCAGCAGGCGGTCGACAAGCTGCACGTGATGGCGCCCGATCTGTGGAACCGCGTCGGCGTCTACTCGTCGGGTCTGAAGAGCCGCGACACCGACCACGACATCATCGTGGCGGGGATCCAGAGCGTGTATCGCCGTGCCCACGAGTTGGGCCCGTTCGACCTGGTCATCGTCGACGAGGCGCACATGATCCCGGCGGACGGGGAGGGGATGTACCGGCAGTTCCTGGTCGATGCCAGGGTCGTCAACCCTCACGTCCGCGTCGTCGGCCTGACCGCGACGCCGTACCGGCTCAAGACCGGCGAGATCTGCGGGCCGGGCAACATCCTGAACCACGTCTGCTACGAGGTCGGCGTGCGCGAGCTGATCGCGCAGGGCTACCTGTCGCCATTGCGCACGAAGGCGGGGGCCGCGAGGGCGGACACCGGCGGGCTCCACGTCCGCGGCGGCGAGTTCGTCGCCGGCGAGGCCGAGGACCTGATGGACGACGATGCCCTTGTCGAGGCGGCGTGCGCCGAGATCGTGGAGGAGACGAAGGGCCGCACCGCGACGCTGATCTTCGCCGCGGGCGTCCGCCACGGGGAGCACATCCAGTCCGTCCTGCGCGATCGGCACGGGGTCGAGTGCGGGTTCGTGTCGGGCGAGACGCCGCCGGGCGAACGCGACGAGATCCTCGGCCGTTTCCGAAACGGCGACCTCAAGTATCTCGCCAACGTCCAGGTGCTGACGGTCGGCTTCGACGCCCCGCACATCGACTGCGTGGCGCTCGTGAGGCCGACGATGAGCCCCGGGCTGTACTACCAGATGGTCGGTCGCGGCTTCCGGCTGCACCCGGGCAAGGACGACTGCCTGGTGCTCGACTTTGGCGGCAACGTGCTCCGGCACGGGCCGGTCGACGCGGTTCGCGTGGCGACCGATGACCGCGGAGACGGGGGCGAAGCGCCCGCGAAGGAGTGCCCGTCGTGCCGGGCGCTGATCGCGGCGGGCTACCAGGCGTGCCCCGAGTGCGGGCACGAGTTCCCGCCGCCGAACCGGGGCAAGCACGAGGCGCGGGCGTCGGACGAGGGCATCCTCACCGGGCAGGTCACGCGCTCCGAGCACGACGTCACGGACACCACGTACCACATCCACTGGAAGCGGCACGACCCGGGCGCGGCGCTGACGATGCGCGTCGAGTACGAGGTCGGCATCGGGCAGGTGGTCCGCGAGTGGGTCTGCTTCGACCACGAGGGGTACGCGCGAACCAAGGCCGAGGCGTGGTGGCGGGCGAGGTCGATCGAGCCCGTTCCCGACTGCGTCGAGGAAGCGGTCGAGCTCGCGAAAGCCGGGGCGCTAGCGCCGACGCACGCGATCACCGTTGAGAAGAAAGCCGGTGACAAGTTCGATCGGGTCGTGCGGCACCGGCTCGGCAACAAGCCGCCGCGGCTGGACGACCCGGACGCCGCGCCGGCGCACGCGGCACCCGCCTCCGAAGCGTGGCGTGACATCCCGCTGGACGAGATCCCCTTCTGATGGACACCACCGCGTCCAGCCCGGTCCGGTGCTTCCTCTCGCTGCTCTACGAGCCGGGGGACGTGCTCGAGGTCCGCGCGCCCAAGTGCCGCGAGCGGTCGGGGTCGTCGTTCGCGTCGACAGTGTCGGGCTACTTCAATGACCACGACGCGGCGGCGGAAGCGATCGCCAAGCTCGACGCGAGCGGGCTCGCGCCCGGCGTGTACGTCACGCTGAACCCCGTCCGCCCCGACCTGCTCGCACGCGCCGCGAACCGCTTGCGGCCCAAGGCCTCGGAAACGACCGCCGACGCCGACGTGCCGCGCCGCCGCTGGATGCTGGTTGATGTTGACCCCGTCAGGCCTGCCGGGGTGAGCGCGACCGACGAAGAACTCGCGCTCGCCGAGCGGCGGGCTGCCGACATCCATGCCCACCTCGCAGGGCTCGCGTGGCCTGAGCCGGCCGTATGCATGAGCGGCAACGGCTACCACCTGCTCTACCGCGTCGACCTCCCCGGCGACGACGACGGGGTGGTGCGCGCCGCGCTTGGATCGCTCGCGGGCAGCTTCAGCGACGACGCGGTGGCCGTGGACCGCTCCGTGTTCAACCCAGCGCGGATCGTCAAGGTGATCGGAACAGTCGCCCGCAAGGGCGACGACCTGCGCGGCCAGAGCGGCGTGCCCGACCGCCCGCACCGCCGGTCGGAGACAGTGCAGATCCCCGAGAACATCGGCGTGGTGGCGCCCGAGTTGCTCGCAGCGCTCGCCGAGCCCACGGCCAAGCCCGACATCGCGGTACCCGCGGGCGACCGCTTCCCCGCCGACCCGCGGGGCGTTCGCTCCTGGCTCGAGGCCCGCGGCGTGGCGGTCAAGGGCGAGCGTCGCAACGGCACGAAGACCCTGCTGCTGCTCGAGCGGTGCCCGGTCGACCCGGCCATCGAGTCCACGGGCGGGTCGGACATCGCCGTGCTCATCGGCGACGACGGCAAGCTGGCGTACTGCAACAAACACAGCCGCGGGGCCGACTTCACCTGGCACGATCTCCGCCGCGCCGTCGATCCCGACTACGCGGCGCGCGGGGCCGCTGACCCCGGCGTCGACCTCTCGGGCATCCTCACCTCGTCGGCCGAAGAACCCCCCGACGAACGGCCGCCCGCCCCCGCGGACCCCGGCCCGCTGCCCCCGGAGATGCTGCGACTCCCGGGCTTCGTTGGCGAGGTCATGGACCACTGCCTCCGGACCGCGCCGTACCCCAACCAAACGCTCGCGTTCTGCGGAGCGCTCGCACTCCAGGCGGTGCTCGCCGGCCGGAAGGTCCGCGACCCCGGCGACAACCGCACGAACCTGTACCTGCTCGGGCTGGCGCACTCGTCGGCCGGGAAGGACCAGCCCCGCAAGGTGAACTCTCGCGTGCTGCAGGAGGTCGGGCTCGCCGGGGCCATCGGCGAGCGGCTCGCGTCGGGCGAGGGCATTCAGGACTCGCTGTTCGCCACGCCCGCGATGCTCTTCCAGACCGACGAGATCGACACGCTGCTCCAGTCGATCAACCGGTCCCGCGACGCCCGCTTCGAGTCGATGATGAGCACGCTGCTGACGATGTACTCGTCGGCCAACTCGATCTACCCGATGCGCCGGCGGGCGAACAACCCGGACCCCGGGGTCATCGACCAGCCGTGCCTCGTGCTCTTCGGCACCGCGATCCCGAACCACTACTACGCGGCGCTCTCCGAACGCATGCTCACCAACGGGCTGTTTGCCCGGATGCTGATCTTCGAGTCGGGCCCCCGCGGGGCCGGGCAGGAGCCCGAGGTCGCCGACCCGCCGCCGCGCGTGCTCGACACGGCACGTTGGTGGGCGGATCAAACAGCCGGTGATGGCAACCTCGCCGGGTCGTACCCGTCGCCCAAGACCGTGCCGCAGACGCCCGAGGCGAAGCGGCTGCTGGTCGAACTCCGCGAGCAGAGCGAACGGGAGTACGCCGACGCCGAGTCGCGTTCCGACGCGGTCGCGACGACCGTCTGGGGACGCGTCAGCGAGAACGCCCGCAAGCTCGCGCTGCTCTACGCGATCAGCGAGAACCACCGGGAGCCAGAGATCGGCGCCGAAGCTGTGCGGTGGGCGTCCGAGGTTGTGGTGCACCAGACGACGCGGATGCTGTTCATGGCCGCGGGCCACGCGGCGGAGACGCCGTTCGACGAACTCGCGCTCCGCGCGATGCGCAAGCTACGCGAGGCACCGGGCAAGACGCTCCGCCACAGCGTGCTGCTCAAACGGATGAAGATCGACTCGCGCTCGTTCCACGACCTGATGGAGACGCTGATCCAGCGCAGCGACGTTCGCGCGGAGACGGTCGCGACGGCGGGGCGGGCCGCGGTGCTGTACCGGCTCATAGAGAAGGAAGGTGAAGAAGGGGTGAACGAAGGGGGGTCGAAATGCGGGCTGTAGGTATACACACACACTTCTTTCTCTCTTTCACCTTCTTACCCCCACCCCCACGCGCGTGTGTCTGTGTCTGCGCACGCACGCGGGCCGGGGTGAAAGAGGGAAAGAGGGAAAGAAGCCCTTCACGGCCCCGAGAAGGCGGATTCCAAGGGGGAAGGAAGTGGGCGGGGGTGAAAGAGGGGTCGCGTGCAGCCGGCGCGGGCGGGTCCTCCGGCGCAAACGGCGTGCCATACGCCGCTGGGAACAGCCGCCGTTGCCATCTGACTTACTTCGAGCGGTCCGACCGGTCCGGGTTCGGCGCACGGCGCCCCGCGTGCGGCCCGACGTTGGCCCACGTTGCGGCCGGGCGATTGGAGTCGGGCGACGGCCTCACCACCGCACGGTCGGCAACCGTGGCGGGCGTGGTTGGCCACGACGAATGCAATCCACTCGCGACTCCGCGACCGCGGATGCGCGGGCTTCCGGGCAAGGCCCGGCGAGGGAGGCCAAGCCTCGGCGTGGCTATGCATGGTTGGGCGGGAATGGGATCGGTCGGGCGGGGTCTGGTCCGGCGCGGCATGGACGCCCCGCGGCGCGAAGGCGTCGCGGGTGCGCTTGCGGATTGCCAGGGGAAGGCCTGGCGAGGCGGGGCTAGATGCGGCGCGATCGGGCTTGGTACGGCATGGAACGGTGCGGACCCGTCGCCGTCCCGAGACGGAGGTCTCGGGCAGCGCCTCATCAATGGCGGGGCATGGCAGGGAATGGCGAGGCGAGGCTCGGCCTGGCGAGCTCTGGACAGGAAAGGCATGGCCCGGCGCTTCCGCCGCGCACCGCGGGAGCGGTGCGACGGCGATTCCTCACGACTGCGTCGTGACACTCAGCGTGAACAGGCGGGGCTTGTCGGGATCTGGTGAGGCGCGGCTCGGCGTGGCGGGCATTGGCGAGGCCCGGCCTGGACGCCCCGCGGCGTGAAAGCGTCGCGGGGGCATTGAACGGACAAGAACAGCGAGCAAGGAGGCTTCGATGAAGGCAGACAAGACACCCAAGGTGGAGATGGTCGCGATCGACGACATCCGCGAGTACAAGCGGAACCCCCGGACGATCGGTGAGGAGGCAATCAAGGCCGTGGCCGACTCGATCCGCGAGTTCGGGTTCCGCGTGCCGGTGCTGATCGACGGACAAGGCGAACTCGTCGCGGGGCACACGCGGGTGCGGGCCGCCCGGTCGCTCGGCATGGATCGTGTTCCGTGCATCCGCGTCGCCGATCTGACGCCCGAGCAGGTCCGCGCGTTCCGCATCGCCGACAACCAGGTGGCTTCGCTCTCAACTTGGGATCAGGAACTCCTGCCGCTGGAGCTGGCCGATCTGCGTGACGCGGAGTTCGACCTGTCCGTGCTCGGCTTCGACATGAGCGAAGTCGAGGCGATGCTCGCGCCGGCGGGCACCGAGGGGAAGACCCCGGCGGACGACGTGCCCGAGACGCCGGACGACGACGAGGTCGTCACGCGGCCCGGCGATCTATGGGTGCTCGGGCGGCACCGGTTGCTCTGCGGCGACTCGACCAACGCCGCGGATGTCGATCGGCTCATGGACGGCGAGCGAGCGGCGCTGGTCGCGACCGACCCGCCGTACCTGGTCGACTACACCGGCGAGCGGCCCAACGGCACGGGCAAGGACTGGACGGAGAACTACCGCGAGATCGACATCGACGACGCCGAGGGGTTCTTCCGCGGCGTGTTTGAGAACGTGACGCGCGTCATCGCGCCGCACGCCGCGATCTACTGCTGGCACGCGCACAAGCGCTGCGGCGTGATCCAGACGGTCTGGGCCGACCTCGGCATCCTCGATCATCAGTCGGTCGTCTGGGTGAAGCCGACGCCGGTGTTCGGGCGCGTGTTCTGGCACTTCCGCCACGAGCCGTGCATGATGGGCTGGGTGCAGGGCAGCAAGCCCGAGCACGACGGCGACCACTCGATGGAGATGAACTCCGTCTGGGAGCTCGGCTGGGAAGGCGGAGCCGGTGGAGCGTCGGGTGGCGAGAAGTCGCGCGTCACCGGCAACGAGCACCCGACGCAGAAGCCCGTCGAGCTGTTCGCCCGGCCGATGCGCAAGCACACCAAGCCAGGCCAGGTCTGCTACGAGCCGTTCAGCGGGTCGGGGTCGCAGCTCATCGCGGGCGAGCAGGAAGGCCGGCGGGTCTTCGCGATGGAGATCTCGCCGGCGTTCGTCGATGTCGCGGTGCGCCGCTGGCAGCGGTTCACCGGCGAGGTCGCGACGCGGTTCGATACGGACGGCGTGGAGCAGGCTGGGATGGAAAACGAGGCGACGGTCGAGCTTGGGAGCGGGGTGTGAGCGCGATGATCCGACCCGACTCCAGCCCTCTTCGATCAGTCGGCGAGACGGCGAAGGTCATCGCCGAAGCGGTCGTTGAGGTCGGCGAGCGTTCGTCGCAGATTCGCCTCGCGATCGCCGTCGTCATCATCCGTGAGCGCCGACAGGTACGCCTCGTAGATGTAGACGCGGTCGCGCTGCTTGCCGGTGGTCTCGCGCAGGACGCCGGCCTTGAGCAGTTCCTCGATGCACTTCGAGGCCGTGGGCTTGGCAACGCCGAGCAACTCCACGGCCCGGGGCAGCGTCATCACGGGGTGCTGCGGCATGGCCTCGAGCAGCCGGATCGTGTTGACGGTCGCCGAGCCCGAGGCGAGCAGCTTGGCGCGATCGTCGTTCACGATCCGAAAGAGATGGCCGGCCATATTGACCGCGTCTTCCGCGGCCTCGGCGACGCACTCGAGGAAGAACGCAGTCCAGCCCTCCCAGTCGCCTTCGGTGCGCACCGCGGCGAGGCGGGCGTAGTACTCCTGCTGGCGGCGCTTGAACGCCACGCTCAGGTACAGCAGCGGCTGATCGAGCAGGCCCCAGTGCTCCACAAGCAGCGTGATGAGCATGCGGCCGATGCGACCGTTGCCGTCGAGGAACGGGTGGATGGTCTCGAACTGCACATGCGCGAGCCCGGCCTTGACCAAGGGCGGCAGCGGGTCGCCCGAGTGCATCCACTTCTCAAGGACCGCGATCGCGGGGGCGACCTCCTCGTGCGGCGGCGGAACGAAGCGGGCGTTGCCCGGGCGCGTGCCGCCGATCCAGTTCTGGCTCCGGCGGATCTCGCCGGGGAGTTTGTCCTCGCCGCGCACGCCTCGCATGAGGATGCGGTGGACATCGCACAGCAGCCGCGTGCTCAGCGGCAGGCCGGCGGGGTCGGCGATCGCGGCGCGGGCGTGGTTGAGGCCATCGACGTAGTTGCAGACCTCCTCGACATCGGCCGGGCGGTCGGCGCTGCTGGTGGCCTCGAAGGTGGCGACGTCGCGGAGCGTCGCCTGGGTGCCCTCGATCTGCGAGGACAGCACGGCTTCCTTGCGGACGAAGCCGTAGAGGAACCAGCCCGGATCCGGGACCATGGCCCCCGCAACGCGGAGCCGACCGATGGCGGCGACCGCCGCGGTGTGACGCTCGGCGAGGTCACTCTCAATGACCAGGGCGGGGTCCGCCGGGGGCAGGGGGTGCGGAACGAACGCCTTCACGGTCTCGCCGTGGGTGGTGCTCGTTCGGTATGTGCCAGTCTCTCGGGGCATGTTCGACATCCTTGGGAAAGCAGACGTTCCCAACGGGGATCACTAGTTCAGCATTCTGTACTAGATCGGCCCGCTAGTCAAGGCGACTTTACCAAGCCTCGCCACACGAGAAACCCCGGCCGGAGGCCGGGGAAGCGGGATCGGGCGGCCCGGGACCGGTCAGCCGGCATCCACGGGCTCGGGGCCCTTCTCCCGGAGGGCGTGGTACTCAGTCATCGCGTCCAGGTAGCAGTCGCCGCTGGCGGCGTGGTTGGTGTCGCCGCGGCGCTCGACGATGCTGCGCTCCTTCAGGAACGCCAGGGCCACGGCGGCCTGGGTCCACGCGACCCGCTCGGCTCCGGCGATCTGGTTCAGGGTCCGCTGGTCGCTGTCGCGGCCGTCGAAGTGGTGCGCGACGGCTTGGAGTGTGTCGAGCGAGCAGCGGTGCTCGTACTGGTGGCCGTCGGTGCTGACGCGGGTGCGGACGAGCGCGCCCTCGGCGTCGATGCGGAAGTGCTCGATCGGGTGGCGGCGGTTCATGCCTCGGCCTTCCGCTCGCGAGTTGGGTCGCCCTCGCGCCAGATGAGGCCCGGCCCCGGGTCGTACCGGCAGCCGCAGGTATTGCACTCGACGACGTCGTCCTCGACCCAGATCAGGAGGTCCATCTCCCGTTCGCCGCACCAGGGGCAGGCGAAGCCGGGCTCGACGGGGGTGCTGTCGTGCTGATCGGTCATGGTTCAAGCTCCCTTCTTCGTCTGGTGCCCGGCTTCGAAGAGCCCGCGGTCGGCCTTGCGGAAGCGGGCCGCATCGCCCTTCTTGGCGATCTCGCGGGTCATCGCGGCGTAGAGCGTGGCCTCGGGCGTCTTGCCGTTGGTCTTCCAGCCGGCGGCGATCGCTCGCTCGGCGATCTGCTTGGCCTTGAGCGGCTCGCCGGCGTCGGCGAGGACCTTCGCGGCGAGGTCAAGGCCGCTGGGCTTGCGGTCTGCCTCGCGCTTCTTCGCGGCGGTCTTCGGTCGCTTCGAGCGCGGGATCGTGACGCCATCGGCGAGGTTGCCCTTCTTGATCGCATCAACCGTCTTGGCCGCGTCCGACTCCGCCATCGCCCGCTCACTCGGCGTCATGCCGTCCTTGCTCGCGGCCCGCTGGTCGCGCTTGGTCGCGTTCTCCTGGTCGGCCGCCGCGATGGCCTTGAGGTTGGCGTCGACGCTCGCCTTCGCGTCAGCCAGGGCCCGCTTGGTCTTGGCAGCGCCCTCGGCCCGGGCGGCGCTCGCGGACATGCGGGGCGACTTCTTCGCCGGGGCCTTCTTCGCGGGTGCCTTCTTCGGCTGCGTCTTGCGCGTCGTGGTCTTCTTGGTCGTGTTCGTGGTGGCCGTCTTCTTGGTGGTGGTCTTCTTCGCCATGTCGGTACTCCTTGGGGTTCCAAAAACAGCGAAGCCCGCGACGAGCGGGCTTCAGAGGGGGCGGATCTCGATATCCCGGTCACACGCCGGGCAGGTGGTTCGTGTTGGCGGTGCCGCCTTGCGGCCCGCTTCGTACGCCCGTTCGAGGGCGTCCTTGATGGACCAGACCGCGTGCTCGTGGAAGTCGAGGCTGTCCATCCGGCGGGCCTCGAGCGTTTCGAGGTCGAGGACCTCGCGGGCGATGCGGTTGATGGCGTTGTCGCGTGCGTTCGGCATGGTCGTCTCCGTCGTTCGCGGCGGCGGGCATTCGCCCCGCGTGTGACACATGAAGCCACGACATCGCCGGCAAGGGAAGGCGTTGCGCCCTTCATTTCTCGATGTTTCCGAGATTCTGCGGGAGGTGCGGCGTGACTCCCGAACATGCGCCTAGTCCCGGCGGCAAGCCCGGCCTGAACCCCGCCGCGCTGCGCGTTGAAGACGCCGCGAAGGTGCTCTCCCGCATGGGCGGGAAGCCCGTCACCGCGGACATGCTCGAGGCGGACATCGACGCCGGCGCGCCGACGAACGTCGATGGGAGCATCAACCTCGTGCACTACGCGGCGTGGCTGGTGCGCGAGATGAGCGCCGGGGCGGCAGGGGGTGGCCGTGCCGATTGACCCGCGGCAACTCCGTCCCGGCGAGCTGTGCCGGCTACTGAACTCCACCCCGCTGGGCGAGGTGATCAGCGAGCGGCAGCTGCACCGTCACCGCACGCGCGCGGGGTTTCGCGTCGCTGCGGACGGGGACACCGGTCGCGTGGACCTGTTCCGGTACGTCGCGTGGCTCGCGGCCGTGCGACACGAGCCGAAGCCCGACCCGACCGAGGCCGAGGATTACGAGGCGTACCGCGACCGCAAGGCCCGCGAAGCGAGGGCGATGTCGCTGTCGGGCCGTGACATCGGCGAGTTGCCCGACGTAGCGGACGCGGCCCGGAAGGGCCGTGCCCGGGGCGACTTCCGGTTCTTCTGCGAGGCGTACTTCCCCCAGACGTTCCACCTGCGGTGGTCCGCCGACCACCTGAAGGTGATCTCCAAGATCGAGCAGGCGGTGCTCGAGGGCGGGCTGTTCGCGATGGCGATGCCCCGCGGCAGCGGGAAGACGAGTCTCTGCGAGACCGCGTGCCTCTGGGCCATGGTCTACGGACACCGCGGCTTCGTCGCGCTGATCGGCTCGGATGAAGAGCACGCCGCCGACATGCTCGAATCGATCAAGGCCGAGCTGGAGAACAGCGAGCTGCTCGCGGCCGACTTCCCGGAGGTCTGCCACCCGATCCGCTCGTTGGAGGGGATCACCCAGCGAGCCGCCGGGCAGCTCTACCGCGGCAGGCAGACGCACATCGGGTGGACGGCGAAGGAGATCGTGCTGCCGACGATTGAGGGGTGCGAGGCGTCGGGGGCGATCATCCGCGTCGCGGGAATCACGGGCCGGATCCGAGGCATGAAGTTCAAGCGGGCGGATGGCCAGAGCGTCCGGCCGTCGCTGGTGCTGATCGACGACCCGCAGACCGACGAGAGCGCCCGCAGCCCAAGCCAGTGCGCCAACCGCGAGCGGGTGCTGGCCGGCGCGGTGCTCGGCCTCGCCGGGCCGGGCGAGAAGATCGCCGGGCTCATGACGCTCACGGTGGTTCGTCCCGACGACCTGGCCGATCGGCTGCTCGACCGGGACAAGCACCCGCAGTGGCAGGGCGAACGGACGAAGATGGTGTACGCGTTCCCTGACGACGAGGCGCTTTGGTCCAAGTACGCGGAGATGCGCGCCGACGGTCTGCGTGCTGACAAGGGCCTTGCCGCCGCGACCCGGTTCTACAAGCGCAATCGGAAGGCGATGGATCGTGGCGCGGAGACCGCATGGCCCGAGCGATACAACCACGACGAGGCGTCGGCGATCCAGCACGCGATGAACCTCCGCCTCCAGGACGAGGCGGCATTCTTCGCGGAGTACCAGAACGAGCCGCTGCCCGAGGTTGAGGCCGACGACGACCTGCTGACCGCAGAGCAGATCGCGTCGAAGACGAACGGCATGGCTCGGGGCATTGTGCCGATCGCCTGCACGCGTGCGACAGCATTCATCGACGTGCAGGGGAAACTGCTGTACTGGCTGGTTGCCGGTTGGGAGGACGACTTTACGGGCTACGTGCTCGACTACGGGGCATGGCCCGATCAGAAGCAGGCGTACTTCACGCTCCGGGATGCCAAGCGGACCCTTTCGACCGCCACGCCACGGGCTGGTCAGGAAGGAGCGATCTACGCCGGCCTGGAGGCGTTGACCGACCATCTGCTCGGGAAGGCGTGGCGTCGCGACGACGGGACGGACTTTCGTATCGAGCGGTGCTTGGTCGACGCGAACTGGGGCGCATCGACGGACGTCGTCTACCAGTTCTGCCGGCAGAGCGGGTTTGGCGGGATCGTGATGCCGAGCCATGGGCGGTACGTCGGGGCGAGCAGCATCCCCTTCAGCGACTACAAACGGAAGCGCGGCGAGCGGGTCGGACTTAACTGGCGCGTCCCTGTGGTGACGGGCAAGCGTGCGATCCGTCACGCTCTCTACGACACGAACTACTGGAAGAGCTTCGTGCACGCGCGGCTCGCCGTGCCGATGGGCGACCCTGGGTACCTGTCATTCTTCGGGCGCGACGCCGAAGCGCACCGGCTGGTGGCAGAGCACCTGACTGCGGAGTATCGAGTCAAGACCGAGGGACGCGGGCGGACCGTCGACGAGTGGAAGATCCGCGTGGCGGGCATCGACAACCACTGGCTTGACTGCCTGGTCGGCTCGGCGGTGGCAGCATCCATGCAGGGCGCGGTGCTGTTCGGAACAGATGTGAGGACACCAACTCGTCCACGCCTCAAGTTGTCATCGGTCCAGCGCAGCCGCACCTGATCGGGGTCGTTTCAAAGTCGGTGCGACACTTTGGCGGGTCGTGCAGATGTAGAAGGCGATGGCAGAGCCTTCTTCCAACACCCCCGACCTCGACCAAGCGATCGCCGAGAACGCCGCCGGGCCCGCGAAGGCGTCGGTGGACGGTCAGTCGGTCGAGCAGCACCCGCTGCCCGATGTGATCGAGGCCGACCGCTACCGCGAGTCCAAGAAGGCGTCGCGGAAGCCCGGGATCGGCATCCGGTTTTCCAAGCTGGTCCCGCCGGGAACGGAAGACCACGGGGGTGCGGCCTGATGCTCGGCGGCCTCCTCCGCAAATCGAAGCGCTCCGCCAAGGCCGAAGCCACAGCGCGGCCCGTCGTCGTACGGGCCCGGTTCGACTCGGCGCAGACGACGCCGGACAACCGCCGGCACTGGGCCGCGGCCGATGGCCTCGCGCCCAACGCCGCGGTCAGCCCCGAAGTGCGCCGGATCCTGCGCAACCGTGCCCGGTACGAGGTCGCCAACAACAGCTACGCCAAGGGCATCGTGCTCACGCTCGCCAACGACACGGTGGGCACCGGGCCGCGGCTCCAGATGCTCACCGACGATCCGAAGGCCAACGCCCGCGTCGAGGACGCGTTCAGCGAGTGGGCCGCCGCGGTCGATCTTGCCGGGCTGCTCCGCACGATGCGGATGGGCCGGGCGGAGTCGGGCGAGTGCTTCTGCATGCTGACCAGCAGCCCGCGGATCGACCACGCGGTGAAGCTCGACCCGCGGCTCATCGAGCCGGATCAGGTGACGAGCCCGCTGGTGCGGACCGGACGCGCTGGCACGGACAACATCGACGGCGTCGTGCTTGATGCTTCGGGGCACCCGGCGGGGTACTACGTGCTGCGTCGACATCCCGGGGACACGGCGTCTTGGACGCGCGGACGCAGCGGACCGTTCGAGTTCGACACGGTGCCCGCGGGCGCGATGATCCACTACTTCCGCGCCGACCGTCCGGGCCAGCGGCGCGGGATCCCGGATATCACGCCGGCGCTACCGCTGTTCGCGCAGCTGCGCCGGTACACGCTCGCGGTGATCGCCGCGGCGGAGACCGCCGCCGACTTCGCGGCCGTGCTCTACACCGATGCGCCGGCCAACGGCGAGGCGGACCCGCTCGAGCCCATGGACATGGTGGGACTCGAGAAGCGGCTCGCGACGGTGCTGCCGGGCGGGTGGAAGCTCGGGCAGATCCACGCCGAGCAGCCGGCGACGACCTACGCGGAGTTCAAGCGGGAGATCCTCAACGAGATCGCGCGCTGTCTGAGCATGCCGTTCAACGTCGCGGCTGGGAACAGCTCGGGGTACAACTACGCCTCGGGCCGGCTGGACCACCAGACGTACTTCAAGAGCATCCGCGTCGAGCAGCACCAGATGCAGGTGTCGGTGCTCGACCGCATCCTCGCGGCGTGGTTCGCCGAGGCGGCGCTGGTTGAGGGTCTGCTGCCGCAGGCTCTTCGTGCTCGCAACGCGGTGACACCGCATGCCTGGTTCTGGGACGGCGTCGAGCACGTCGACCCGGCCAAGGAAGCCAGCGCGCAAGCGACACGGCTTGCGAACCACACGACAACGCTCGCCGCCGAGTACGCGCGGCAGGGCCGGGACTGGGAAGACGAGCTGCGGCAGCGCGCCAAGGAAGCGTTGCTGATGCGCGAGCTCGGTCTCGCGGCGGCGGACGCTGCGCCGACCTCTCCGCACACACCAACAGACGACACCGAAGAGCAGGACGCGCTCGACGAGAGCCGCAAGGAGGCCGCATGATCGCTGTGAACCCCAACGTGAACCCGATGTTCATCGCCGCCGCGGCGGACGATGTGCTCAGCGACGACCAGAAGTCCGTGGCGTTGACCGCCCGGGCGGAGATCGACCTGTCGGCGGCGGCCGAAGCGGATCAGACTGAGCCGCTGCCGCGGTTCCGCATGGTGGCCTACACCGGGGAGGCGATGCGCCTCGCGGGCTGGCGGCACCCCGTGGTCATCGACCTCGCGGGGCTGTCCGTCCCGTCGCAGAACCGACCGATCCGGTTCGGGCACGACGCCCAAGCCGGCGTCGGTCACACCGACGCGATCGGTGTTGACGGCGGACAGCTTGTCGCGTCGGGCGTGATCAGCCGCGACACGGCCGCGGCCAAGGAGGTCGTGGCGTCGAGCCGGAACGGCTTCCCGTGGCAGGCCTCGGTCGGGGCGTCGGTGGACGAGTTCGAGTTCGTCCGTCCGAACCAGACCGTCACCGTGAACGGGCGTGAGTTCACCGGGCCGGTCAACGTCGTGAGGCGATCGACGCTCGGAGAGATCAGCTTCGTCGACCTCGGGGCCGACGGGCGGACGAGCGCGACGATCGCGGCATCGGCAGGTGCGGAGTCCGCCGGCGATGACGACTCGCTTCGGACTGATCCGGACGCCGGCGGCGGCCCGGATCTCGTCGCCCAGATGCGGGCCGAGGCCGCGGCGGAGACCGAGCGGATCAACGCCGTCCGCCGCATTTGCGCCGGCGAGCACCGCGACCTGGAAGCCCGCGCGATCCGCGAGGGCTGGGACGCGACGCGCTGCGAACTCGAGGTCCTCCGGGCGAGCCGCCCGAAGGCCCCGGCGGCGCATGTGCCCACCAACCTCGTCACCGATGGCGTGCTCCAGGCCGCCTGCATGCTCAGCGGTCGGATCCAGCAGCCCGAGCGGTTCTGCGAGGAGCAGGATCTCGACGCCGCGAGCAAGCGGTTCGGCCAGACGCTCGGTCTCCAGGAGCTGCTCCTTGAGGCGGCTTGGGCCAACGGGTACTCGGGGCGGACGTTCCGGGACTGGTCGGCGGTGATGGACGCGGCGTTCGGTCGCGGCATCGAGGCGGCGGGCTCGACCGTGAGCATCGGCGGCATCCTCTCAAACGTCGCCAACAAGTTCCTCCTCGACGGCTTCAACAGCGTCGAGCGCACCTGGCGGAACATCGCCGCGATCCGCAGCGTCACCGACTTCAAGACCGTCACGAGCTGACGCTCCGCGAACTGATGACGATGGCCGAGGCCCGTCAGCGGCACGACTGGTCGATGGCGAGCAGCGTGATGGCGCTCCTCGCGAGCGTCCACCGCGACCCGAAGAAGCGGCGCGCGTTCAAGCCCAGCGACTTCGACCCGTTCGCCAGGAAGGCCGACTCGGGTCAGCCGATCCCCGTCGACGTGCGGGTGCTCAAGGACGTGTTCATCAGGAAGCAGAGACACGACGACACCGAGCAGGGAGGCTCACATGAAGGTTGATCCAAAACACCTCGTCTTCGGCTTCGGGCTCGTGATGGTCACGCTGGGCCTCGCGGCCTGCGCCGGCTTCGACCTCGGCGACGTGGTCAAGGTCAAGACGCCCAACGAGATCCAGCAGACCCGCGGCCTGCCGAGCACGACCTCGCTCTACGAGGCCGAGACGGAGTACCGGGCGTGGTTCGACGACGTGCAGCGCACCGGGGCGCAGTGGAAGGCCTCGATCGACCGCGGCGGCGAGATCCGCGGGCTGCTCGGCCAGCTCACTCTCACGGCCCTCGATGACATCGGGCCGTCGCTGGCGGGCGTACCGATCGCTGGTCCGGCGCTGCCCGCGCTGACCGGGCTCGCGGGGCTATTCATCGGGGCCGGCCGACTCCGCAAGGAGAAGGAGGCGTCGTTCAACAAGGGGCTGGAGAAGGGCGCGACGAACACGCTTCCGACGCCGGCTATCCCGTCGCCGACAGAGATCCGGGGGACCAGCGCGTGATCGACATGCGGGTCAAGAACCTGTTCTTCGATCGAGCTGCCGTGCAGCGTGCGGTCGATCCGGCCCGGCGGCGGGCGCTCTCCAAGGCCGGGGCGTTCGTCCGCCAGCGGGCGAAGACCAGCATGCGGAAGCGCCGCGGCACATCGCGGCCGGGGCAGCCGCCGTACGCGCACGAGGGCAGCCTTCGCCGCATGGTGCTGTTCGGCTACGACCCGCGGACCGAGTCGGTGGTGGTCGGTCCGGTGGGGTTCCGGCGTGGGAATGCGCCCAGCGTGCTCGAGTTCGGCGGGCGGACAACTGTCGTCCGTCGCCGAGGCGGCAAGCGCACGAAGCAGGCGGTCCGCATCGCAGCGCGGCCGTACATGCGGCCGGCGCTCGAGAAGGAAGCCCCGAACCTCCCCAAGGTCTGGCGCAACAGCGTGAGGGGAAGCTGAGATGGAGACGTCACATCTTCATCATCAGACGGAACTGCTTCGCGGCCGTGGTTGGCTTGCCTTGCCTGGAACGGATAACGCCTCCAATGCTCCACTGGGGGACGTTGCGGGTGTGCTGGACATTGCACAGGTCAGGGTTCTTTGCAAGCGCGTACTGAATCAGCTCTTTCTCCATGTGCGTCAATTCCTTCTGCGCAACCTTCCGCTTGTTGCCTGGCGGTGTCACAAAGAACAAGACAGGAGTTCCTCTGGTCCCGCGAAAGAGCGCGGAGTTGTAGTGCTCTCGCTTGTGATGTGTGAATGTCTCCTGCTCAAAGCCCTTCGAAGCTTGACCGACGTACCACGGCGTGAAGCCCTTGCCCGCTCGAATCGCGAAGACGTAGCAGCCCTGCTTTTTCCGCAGATGAGCAACATCGTCGTAGGCCCAGAAGTCAACGCCATCCGATGGCCGTACTCGCTTCACAGCTCCGTTGGACTCGTAGTCGATCTCGTAAGGACCATCTACACAAAGGTCAGTCGCCATTCGAACCCTCCGCGTGATCGGGCCAGCGGTCACCGAGGAGGGTATCAGTGATGGCGAACACCCGCGGCATCCGGGCCGGGCGTGCGTTCGTCGAGCTGGGCGTCAACGACCGCCTCACGCGCGGGCTCCGCCGGGCCCAGAGGCAGCTCCGTGCGTTCGGTCAGAGCGTGCGTGGGATCGGAGCGCGGCTCGCCGCGGTCAGCGGTGCGGTCGCGGCGGGGTTCGGGCTCTCGACTCGCGTGTTCGCGGGCTTCGACGACCGCATGCGAGTGGTCCGCGCCGTCACGGGGGCGACTCAGGACCAGTTCGAGGCGCTGACCGACGAGGCCAAGCGACTCGGTCGCACAACCTCGTTCACCGCGGGCCAGGTCGCCGAGGCAATGACCGAGCTCGGCCGGGCTGGCTTCGACCCGACCGCGATCCTGCAGAGCACCGAAGCCGTGCTCGCGCTCGCCCGGGCCACGAGCACCGACCTGCCGCGGGCGACCGAGATCGCCGGGGCGGCACTCCGCGGGTTCAACCTGCCCGCGAGCGAGATGGGCCGTGTGTCCGACGTGCTCACCGCGACGGCGAACAAGAGTGCCCAAACGCTCGAGGACCTCTTCGAGGCCTTCAAGCCGGTCGCCCCGATCGCGGCCGAGGCCGGCGAGAGTATGGAGGACGTCGCCGCGGCTATCGGCATCCTCGCCAATAACGGCATCAAGGGCAGCCTCGCCGGCAACGCGCTCGCCCGCGCGTACAAGAACCTGTCCTCGTCGGCCGCGCAGGACGAGCTGCGGCGGTTCGGCGTTGAGGCCGTCGACGCGTTGGGCAACCTCCGCCCGCTGGCCGACATCATCAACGACCTCGCCAAGGCGACCCAGGGACTCGGCACGGCCGAGCGGCTGTCGATCTTCGAGACGCTCTTCGGACGCGGCCAGGCCGCGGCGCTCAAGCTCGCGTCGTCGGGCACCGCGTTCGACACGCTGCGCGACGAGATCCGTGATGCGGCTGGCATCGCTGTGAAGACGGCAGAGGAGATGGACGCGGGGATCGGCGGCGCGTTCCGCAAGCTGCTGTCGGCGGTCGAGGGCATCGCGATCGCGATCGGCGAGGCGATCGAGGGCCCGGTCCGCAAGGTGGCGGACGTGCTCGCCCGTGTCGCCGGATACATCACGCGGGTCGTCAACCAGAACCGCGAACTGGTCGCAACCATCGCGAAGATCACCGCGATCGTGCTAGGGGTCGGGGTTGCCTTGGTGATTGCCGGCACCGCCATCGTCGGCATCGGCGCGGTGCTCGGCTCGCTCGCGGCCATCGCCTCGGCTGCGGGAACCGCAATCGGCGTGATCGGCACCGTACTCGGGGCCCTTGTCTCGCCCATTGGGCTCGTCATCGCCGGCGTTACGGCCCTTGGCGTGGCCATCCTTTATTACACCGGTGCCGGCGGCGAAGCGATCGCCTGGCTGAGCGAGCGGATCGGAGAACTGCGTGCGTTCGTGGGCAAGGTCGCAGGCGGCATTGCAGACGCCCTCGCGGCGGGTGACATCCAGCTCGCGGCCCAGATCCTTTGGCTCGGGCTCCAGGTCGCGTGGAAGCGCGGCGTCGCGGCGCTCAACGAAGTCTGGCTGGGGGCACGCAACTTCTTCATTACCACGGCCCAGAAGATGTGGTACGGGGCGCTCGCCGTCGCCCAGACGGTGTTCCACGCGCTCGAGGTCGCGTGGATCGAGACGACGTCGTTCCTGTCGAAGACCTGGACTCGGTTCACGAGCGGGTTCCAGAAGGTGTGGCAGTCGGCGTCGTCGTTCGTCGCCAAGCGGATGCTGGAGATCCAGGGCCTGTTCGACAGCGGCCTCGATGTTGAGGCCGCCAAGCGATCGGTCGACGAGCAGCTTGATGCGAAGCTCGCGGAGATCGAGGCGAACACGCAGCGAGATCTGGCCGGCCGGGAGTCACGCCGCCAGCGGGAGCGCGACGACGCCGCGGAGTTGAACGAGGCCACGCTCGCGGAGATCGGCCGGCGGTTCGAGGAGGCTCAGGACGCGCTGCGTTCCGGCACCGACGCGGATATCGCCGAGACGCAGCGGAAGCTGGATGAGGCCCGCGCGAAGCTCGACGAAGCGATCGCCGAGGCGCGTCGCCGGCGCGAAGAACAAGGCGAGTCCGGCGACGACACCACCGGCAACGTCCCGCGCGACCTGATCGGTCGGCTGCAGGAAGGGCTCGCCGGGCTCGGGGCCGCGATCGAACGCGGTGTGGCGGTTCGTGGCACGTTCAATGCACTGGCCGTGCAGAGCCTCGCCGCGGGCGACGACACCGCCGAGCGCACCGCCAAGGCCACCGAGCAGACCGCCAAGAACACCCGCCGTCTGGCCGACTCCGCACAGTCGGGTGGCCTGTCTTTCACCTGAACCAGTCGTTCACCTGAGGAGACCCATCGCGTGCCGTTGACCGTCACCGAGAAACTCGAGAGCCGCCGATCGACGACGGGCGACAATCCCTCGGCGGAGCTCGTCTACACGGTCCGCGGCACGGACAGCGACATGACCGCGCGAACGCAGGCGACGACCGCCAGCCCGGCGACGTACGACGGCATGCCGCGGCAGTCGGTGACCGTCGAGCCGATCGGGCACGAGCTGTGGGACGCGACGGTGCGGTACGCTCCCGACTCGCAGCAGCAGTCCACGCCACCGCAAACAGGCGAGAGCGTCTTCAGCTTCGACACCGGCGGCGGCACCCAGCACATCACCCAGAGCAAGCAGACCGTGCAGCGCTACGGCGCATCCGGCACGACCGCGCCCGATTTCAAAGGCGCGATCGGCGTCACGGCCGACGGCGTCGAGGGCGTGGACATCGCGGTGCCGGTCTACCAGTTCAGCGAGACGCACTACCTGCCCGCGACGCAGGTGACCCAGTCGTACAAGGGCACGCTGTTCAGCCTCACGGGCAAGGTCAACAGCGGCTCGTGGAAGGGTTTCAACGGCGGTGAGGTGCTCTTCCTCGGCGCGTCCGGATCGCGACGCGGCACGAGCGCCGACTCCGACTGGGAGATCACGTTCCGGTTCGCCGCGAGCCCGAACGCGTCGGGCATCTCGGTCGGACCGATCAGCGGGATCAGCAAGAAGGGATGGGAGTATCTGTGGGTCCGCTACGCCGACGCGGAGGACTCGGGTTCGAACGCGATCGTCAAGCGGCCCGTCGCGGCGTATGTCGAGCGGGTGTACGACGAGGGCAACTTCTCGGCGCTGGGGATCTGACGCATGGCAGATGCCTTCCGCAAAGTCCAGACCGGCCAGCCGCTGGTGATCCCGGCCCGGGCGTACAACGCCTTCGTCGACGCGGCCGTGGCCGAGCGCCGACGCGAGCAGGCCCGGGGCGGGGGGCCGCTGGCTGATGCCATGCCCCGCGGGCTGGTGCTCGTGCGGAACGACTCGGAGCAGACGATCGAGCCGTACCACGTGCTGGCGATCTCGGGCGTGCTCGTCGAGCCGGGCGAGGACGACCAGGAGCGGACGTTCCACAGCCGCACACCGCTCACGGGCGAGATCGCGACCGAGGAGTCGAGCCCCATGGCGTTCGTGCTGGCGACCCAGCCGATCAAAGCGGGCGAGCTCGGGCGGTGTGTCCTGACGGGCGTCACGCCCGCCCGCGTGTATGTCACCAATGAACTCGACACCACCTGCGAGCTTGCGCCCGAGGAGACCGTGCTCACCAGCACGCCAATGGGCGGCGTCCCGATCCTGTGGAAGGAAGCGGGCGTCGGCGAGAAGTGGGCGGTCATCGAGATGGGGCGGCCGTCGTCGGGCCGCGTCACCGCGATCCTCGGTGCCGCCCAGCCGATCCCCACCGAGAGCAACCGCTGGCGGTACCCGTGGCAGGAGGCCCGGCTCGACGGCGACCCGGGCAGCGAGACCTACCTCCGCTATGTCGTGGTCCCCGAGGGGCTCTCATCGAAGCTTCCCAGCGGTGGCGAGGACCCGACCAAACTGGCCATCAACCGGTTCGAAGCACACCACATGAACGAGGGCACGCCGGGCACCGGCTTCGAGGGCATGCTCGGCCTCGGCCCGGTGTGCGACCTGCCCGGCGTGCTGCCCGACTGCCCGCCCGCCCGGTCGCTTCGCCCGAAGCTCGTACCGATTCCCGAGGGCGTGTGCGTGCAGCTCACCTGCGAGCGCAACAGCAAGGGCAGGCCCGTCTGGGTCTTCGAGGCGATGACGTTGATGGAGCTGGCCGACCCCGCCGACGGCGACCGCAAGTTCAACCTGTTCGTCGAGGGTGCGGGATGAGCTCTCTCACGAACACCGCCACGAACGACCTCGACGCCCGCCGCGAGCACGAGCGCAGCAAGTACGTCGCGCTGGCGTCGCGCTCGGGCTCGGCGTACGGCGCGACCAACCACGGCCGCAATGCCATCGCGATCGTGAAGCGATGGAAGCCCTGGTTCGTGATTGACTTCGGCTGCGGCCGCAATGACTTCATCGCCGAGCTGCGCCGCAACTGCATCGACGGCCTCGGCGTGGACTTCGCATTCCCCGAGGCCGACATCGCCAAGCCGATGCACGACACGGGGCTCGTGGAGAGCGTCGCGGATGTCGTGACCAGCTTTGACGCGCTCGAGCACCTGCTCACCGAGGACGTGGTCCCTGTGCTGAACGAGATGCGACGCGTCGCCCGGCCGCATGGGTGGTTCTGCGTCTCGGTCTGCACCCGACCCAGCCGCATCACCGTCGCTGGCGAGAACCTTCACCCGACGGTCCGGCCGCTGGCGTGGTGGGTCGAGACCATCGGCCGTGTGGGCGTGATCAGCGGTACACGCACCGCCGGCCGCTACATCACCGGGAGGTTCCGGTGAACAATCCGAACCAGTCCGACATCATCGCGCTGCAGCGCGGCATCAAGACCCGTGCGCCCGCCCGCAGCGGGCTGCGGCTGTACACGTCCGACTTCGACTCGATCTCGCTCGGCGGGTTCTACAAGGGCCGCTCGGCGTTCCTCGTGCTCTCGGGGCCATCGCTGAATGCGCTCGACCTGAGCCTCCTCAACCGCCGCGGCATCGTGACCATGGGCGTGAACAACTCGTGGACCGTGCACCGCCCGGCGCTCTGGACCTGCGTGGACGATCCCGGCCGGTTCATCGACACAGGCTGGAAGGACCCGGGCGTGCTGAAGTTCGTTCCGGTCTGCCACTGGGGCCGCAAGCTGCGCATCCAGGCGAGGGACGGCACGATGCGCGACAGCACGTTCCGCGTGGCGCAGATGCCCAGCGTGCTGTTCTTCCGCCGCAGCAATCACTTCGACCACGAGCGGTTCCTGACGGGCGACACGGTGCCGTGGGGCAACGACCCGAAGTCCACCGACTCGCTCGGCATCAAGGGCAAGCGCAGCGTGATGCTCGTGGCGCTGCGGCTCCTGCACCACCTGGGGTTCCGGACGGTGTACCTGCTGGGCTGCGACTTCCGGATGGCCGCCGATCGCAAGTACGCCTTCGACGAGACCCGCGAGGCCGCCGCGATCAAGCACAACAACACGCTCTACGACTCGCTGAGCAGGCGATTCGAGGCCCTCCAGCCGCACTTCGAGAAGCACAGGTTCCGCGTCGTGAACTGCTCGCCCGGCAGCGAACTTGGCGTGTTCGAGCGGATGGCCTACGAGGACGCGATCGCGGCGGCCACCGCCGAGTGCGCCAAGCCCGTCAACACGCAGGGGTGGTACACGCCGATCGACCCGCCGAAGGAGGCCGCCCAGAGGACGAACCGATGAGCGAGCCGACCCGGTACTACCTCTACATTCCCGTCTGGGCGACGGGCCGCGCCCCGCAGGGCGGCGGCTCGAGCGATTACTCCACGCCCGGCACGCCGGAATCGTCGTACCAGACGCCGGCGAGCAGCACGCCCACGCCCTCGGAGGGCACGAGCTACTCAACGACCGGCGATGTGATCTACACCACCGGCCCCAGCGGCACGCCGACGCTCACCACCTACACCACCGACGCGTTCACGAGCGACAGCGGGACGCCCCCGAGCGAAACAGACTCGCCCAGCGTCAGCGAGACCGCCCCGCTGAGCTCCAGCAGCGGCGGCGGCTCGACCGGCGCTTCCAGCGGCGGTTCTTCGGCGGCTTCGAGCGGGGGATCGTCTGGCGGCTCATCGTTCCAGTCCTCGATGGCTTCGACCGACGACCCGGGCTCGTCAGGCGGCGGGTCTTCCGGTGGTGGCGGATCGAGCGGTGGTGGCAGCGGCCCGGGTGGTTCAGGCTCGGGGCCCGGTGGCAGCGGCCCAGGCGGGTCCGGCCCCGGTGGATCAGGTTCCGGCGGCAGTTCCAACCAGTCGAGCATGGACTCGTCCGGCGCCAGCAGCGGCGCATCGAGCGGCGAAAGCTCGGGTTCCGGATCGAGCAGCGAGAGCTCGTCCGTCGAGTCGCCGAGCGACAGCTTCACCGATCGACTCACGCTCGGTTCTGAAGGCACGATCAAAGACACCACGGTCACGATCGGAACAAGCTCCGACTCGTTCACGGGCACCTTCACCACCGATCCCAGCGGCACCATCGTCGCCACGGAAGTCACGCTCGATTCCGGTTCGGGCTCTGGTTCCGGCTCGGGCAATGAGTCCGTCGCGTTCGGCGCGATCGCGGCCCCGTTCATCGAGGGCGGCATGGAAGGCGTGCCCCCGGCGAACTGGCAGATCGAATCGAGCACCACGCAGGAGGACCTCAAGTGATCCCGAAGATCGTCTACACCGCGCATCTGGCTGAGTCGCCCATGCCCGACTCGTTCCGACACTGGCAGGCCGAGTGGCGACAGCACCACCCTGAGTGGGACGTGCGCGTCATCACGCTCGACGACCGCGAGCCGATCTTCAACCACTCCCAGTGGGCCGAGACGTTCAAGCTGCCCGAGCCGGCAGGAGCGGCGTCGCGTCTCAACATCCTCCGCTACGAACTGCTCGCCCGCGAGGGCGGCGTGTTCGTCGACCCGGACCGGCTGCCGCTGCGACCAATCGACGAGTTGGTCGATGGCGTCCGCGCGTTCTGCTCGACCACGCAGCAGCACGGCCGACCGCACCTGCTCTCGCCGGCGGTGATGGGGGCGATGCCGTGCCACCCGGCGCTCTGGCACTGCGTCCGTGATCTCGCCCACTCGATCCTCGTCTACCGCGGCATCTGGGACCAGACCGGGCCCGGCTACCTCACACGCGTCATCAACGAGCACGGCCACTTCCGCGATGTGGTCCCGTACCACTGGGGCCTCTTCGAGCAAGCCGAGGCCGACGCGCGCGAGCACGGCGGCGCATACCTCTACGACGCAAGCATCCAGACCGCAGAGGCCGTTGCCTGATGCCGGGCGCTTCGCCCATCCCGAAGGTACTCCACCAGACCTGGCTTGGCCGCGGCGAGATGCCCGTCCAGCAGCGCCGCTGGCGACGACGGTTCGCCGAGATGAACCCGGGCTGGACTCTGCACCTCTGGACGGACGATCACCTGCCGTTCCCGATCCTGAGCCGCCGGGCGTGGGACGCGTGCCTCGCCATCGGCGGCGTCCCCGGCTGCGTCATGCGGAGCGACATCCTCCGTCTCGAACTCATGGCCCGCATCGGCGGCGTCTACCTCGACACCGACATCAAGCCCGTCCGCTCGCTCGACACCTGCTGTCCGCCCGGTGTCACCGCGTGGGTCGCGTGCGAGCAGCGCGAGATCATTTCGAACGCGGCAATGGGGTTCGTCCCGAATCATCCGGCCGCCTGGCGCGCGGTGAACGCCATCGAGGAGTCCTTCTTCGAACGGCGCTACGTCGGCGATCAGGCCGGCCCGGGTCTCGTCGCCCGGATCGTGCTCGAGCACGACGATGTCGTCCTCTGGCCCCCGGCGTGCTTCCACCCGCGGGTGGGCGAGACGATCCGGAACACGGATCTCAGGCGGCTGCTGATGCAGGCGCATCTCTTCGCAGGGACGTGGGTTGAGGGGCGGCGTGATGACCACTCGGGGCTGTGGCGGGCTAATGCCGTGTGCAACCTGTAGATCGTCGGTTCTTGTGTCGCCCTAATGCGTTCGTCGCCTTTATTTGCGCCTCATCAACACTGTTCACCATTTCATCTTCCAGTAATGCTTCGGTCTCGCCAAAGTGCTGATAAATCAGAATAAGCAAGCCCCCACCGTTTCATACATGGAGCCACTTCGTGCCGTAGGAAGCGCCTCATCAAGACCATGCGTTGGCACGATCACGCAGCAGGCCAGCGTAGGATCCACCCGTGAGGTCCTCGATGATCGGAACACGATGTGGATGCCATCCCAGTAGCTTCTGGGTTCTCGACGGATCGATCCGCATCCCTATGAGGGTGTAGTACCCGAGTACTGAGTACCGCTCGAGTAAGTCGGTCGGGTTGACAGTTTCGAACGACTCCGGCATTCCGACACTGCGGGCGGCTGCAACCAGAATGTCGTCGGTCGGGAGTGTCTGGCTGGCGCCAAGCATCACCGAGGGAAGCCGCTCGGCAGTCAACGCGCGTAGGTACAAATCGGCGAGGTCGTCGACATGAACAACCGAGATCGGTGTCCCGGGCTTTGCGTGGACCAGACGCCCATCGGCAATCATGGGCCCGATGCTCGCGAGGATTGGCTTACTCCCTCCACGGCCGTACACGAGACTTGGGCGGATGATTCCGACGAGCGGATCATCGTGGAGTGAGGCCTCCAGCGTCCCAAGGCGACCAAACATGGTTCCGGGGGGGATCGGCGTTTCTTCGTCCGCGGGATTCTCGGATGTATCGCCGTAGATCGACGCACCGCTCGTGACGAGAAGCCGGATCGAGTGGCTCTTCGAGACGCTGATGAGGCACTCGAGATTTGCGCTCGCTCGTTCGATCATCGCTTCGATGTCGGGCTCTGGGAGCGGTCCGGCTGATGCGGTGTGGATGATCGCGATTGCCCCGTCTGCGAGCCGCCGAATCTCGTCGTGCTCGTTCAGGGCGACGGCTGATGGGATTGCGCCGTGGGAGGCCGCACGAGCCGCGCCGTCAGTTGAGCGAACGAGCCCACGGACTCGGAAGCCGGCCGACACAAGACGTTCCGTGATGGTGCTGCCGATGTACCCGCTTGCGCCGGTCACCAGGACCGTGCCGCGGTGTGAACTGTGGCCGTCTGGTGATGGAGTCATGTGGCAGGTGCTTCTTTCCTCTGGGTCTCGTCCAGTTCTCTATGAGCTACTTTGGGGGTGTATGCCGGATAGTCGATGTGGCCACGGTCGCCGCCCATGTAGAAGGTCTCGGGGTCTGGTTGGTTGAGGGACAGGCCAAGGCGGAATCTGAGCGGCAGGTCAGGATTGGCGAGGAAGGGAACCCCGAACGAGATCAGATCGGCGCTGCCCGACTCGATCGCGCGGGCGGCTGAATCGGCGTCATACCCGCCGTTGAGCATGAATACGCCATCGAAGATAGAGCGAAGCGTCGGGGCGAGTCTCGTAAACGACTCTTGCGGGAGGAACTGGTGACCGTCGAGCGGCTCCAAGAGGTGCAAGTACGCGATCCCGAGCGCCGAGAGACAGTGGACCAAGTGCGAGTACGTCGCCGACGGATCGCTGTCGGACATCCCGAACGCCGCGAGGTTGAGCGGGTTGATGCGGAATCCGACACGGTCCGCGCCGATCTCGGCGATGACCGCCTCGGTGACCTCGACCGCGAACCGGCACCTGGCTTGGATCGATCCGCCGTAGGCGTCTTCTCGCAGGTTGGAGCCATCCCTGGTGAACTGATCGATCAGATAGCCGTTTGCACCGTGGATCTCGACGCCGTCGAACCCAGCGCGTTTTGCGTTTCTCGCGCCATGCGCGAACTGCTCAATCACGCCAGAGATCTCGGCGAGCCCGAGCGCCCGCGGCGTCGGTACGGATTTCTCGCCAGAGGGCGTGTGGACCTCTCCCTCGTAGCCGATGGCAGAGGGCGCCACGGGAAGTTCGCCGCCCAAGAATTCCGGGTGAGAGTTGCGCCCGACATGCCAGAGTTGTAAGAAAATTCGCCCGCCGGCGGCGTGAACCGTGTCTGTCACACGTTTCCACCCTTCAACCATGTCTTCTGTGTACATGCCGGGCGTGCCGACATAGCCAATCCCTTGTGGGCTGACCTGCGACGCTTCGGTGATCATGAGGCTGGCGGATGAACGCTGCCCGTAGTAGACCGCCATAGCCTCTGTCGGCACACGATCCGCACCTGAACGGCACCTGGTCATCGGGGCCATCACAACGCGGTTCGGAAGCGTGACCGGGCCAAGCCGGAGAGGTGAGAACAGCGTTTGTGAGACCGTAGTCATTGGTTATGCCTTCTCTGTTTGGAACGCTGCGGAGGCGTCGATATCCGGATCAAACCGTGCGACCTGCTCGGCAATGAGGTCGAGCGTGCGGCCGATTTCAGACTCAGTGAGCTTCTTGCGTGGAAGTGCTTTGGCTTTCCCGCCGGACACGAACGAGCCGGGTGCGATGTCCCAACCTGTGTCGATCGGCTTCAGGAGTTTCGAAGCACCGACACGCGGATGCGGGAGAAGCCGTTTCCCCCACCGCACAAAGAACGGGGCTGCGGGCCCGGAAGTCATGGCAGTCCGGTTGCCACCGGGATCGATGGAGTAAAGCTCGATGCCGTCCTTGAGAAACTCGTCCGCGAGTCGCTGATACGCGACCGCAGCCGCGAGCTTTGATTGGGGGTACGAACCGAAGAGGCCCGGCTTGGTCGGCCTTCGGAGTTCGTCGGCGACCAGCGGCGGCCCCATCGAGATGGCACCCGAGCTCGTCGTTATGGCAACAGACCGGCCAGACTCCATGGCCGCGGATTTCAGAGATCCGCGGAGACCAAACGTGAGCAAGATCGGCGCGATTGTGTTGACCTGAGCGTGATGGTCGAGTCCGGAAGGCGCCGCAACCGCATCCCTCGAAAGCAGCCCCGCGTTGTTAACCAGCAGATCAATCGACGGGAACGCCTCAGTAATCTGCTTGACCACTTCGCGGATGGATTCGACATCGAGCAGGTCGGCATAGAACAGGGTCACGTCGACTGCCGGGTAGGACCGCTTCAGCTCAGCGAGCAACGACTCCGATCGCTCCCGACTCCTGTTCACAAGGACGAGCGTCCAGTTCTGGGCCGCGAGTTGATCGGCCAGCTCGGATCCGATGCCGCCCGTCGCACCCGTGACGACCGCGACTCTCGACGAGTTGTGTGGTTTGGGTTTGGTCACGATCGTCCTCAGCCCTTCCCGCTTTGGTGTGTGATGGCGTCCAGGATCGCGCGTGGGTCTACCCGCGTTCGATAGTCGTGCTCAATCCACCGCTCTAGTACGGAGAGGCCTTCGCCAAGCAGGAACGTCGCCGGGATCGGGAGTCGAAAGCCGGCGTGTCCGTTGATCGCGTCGAGATCGAGGCCCATCGAGATGTACATCTCTTTCAACGGACCGATGATGTCGAAGACGAGGCCGTACGACGAGGCGATCGCGTTGCCACGATCGCTGACGACACGGAAGTCCAGCCCCGATGAGTCGGCCGTGTTGAGTGCGTGGTCAGGAAGCTCCGGCGATACGGCGATAAGCGTCGCCCCGGCGTCGGTCATGTCGGCGAGAGCACGCTGCAAGAACGCCAAGTGAGCGTTGCAGTAGGCTTTCAAAGGCGTTGTGTGGTCTGTCCTGATCGTAATGCACTCGCCAGGCTTCGACTTTGTGCCTGGCGTCGTCGAGCGACAGGAATCAGTTCTCGTTGAGGCACTCGGCGCGCCGCGGCCGGATTTTTGCTCGATCTCTCGCTCTACAAATAGATCAGGAAACGGGTACGAACGCAAATTCCGAACGCACCGAGCGGACCATGGAGCCAGAGGTTCCTGCCGCCGATGACGCAACGCGTTCAACTCCTCGAAAAGTGCAAGATCCCGCTGTCTGTACCATGTTCCATGGCGACCGCGAGTTGGATGTTGAGGTGCGCTACCGCTTCCAGGTAGCGAGCCTTCGTGATGTCGCCGGCATGCACAGGATCGAACCCGGCGTCTCGTGCAAGCCCAGCAACAAGGTCTCGCGATTCGATGTCATTGCCAGCAAGGAACGCGGTCACACGCTGTTTGCCGACCGTGAGCCGTTCAGGCGTGAAGTTGTCGGCAAAGACGGTGTTGAACGCCTTCACGACCGACGATCGCGGGAAAAGACGCTGGATCTCCTCTCCGGCAGAGTTCTGTGAGCCCAAGTCCAACGGCGACCAGTCGTCGCCAAGCGGGTTGGTCGCATCGACGATGAGCTTCGGAATCGCGGTTGCTGCGAGCGCCGGGGCGATATCTTTGACTGCCGTGTATGGGACGGCAAGCAGAATCAAGTCGCACGACCCAGCCAAGTCGGAGAACGGGATGCTCGTGATGCCATCTGGACAGGCAGCCCCCTCTCGCAAGCCTACGACAACTTGATGCCCAGCTCCGACAAAGAGCCTGCCTAGGCCACTTCCGACACTTCCATAACCGACGATTCCGATCCTCATGGCCGTGGTCTCCTCTCGCCAACTTTGTGAGCGGATCTCTTGGGTACAGTGGTATGGCTTGTTACCGGCAGCGACAAGGCACCCTAGAGTAACCATGTCACCTTGGAGTCTTGTTCGGCCCGTGCGCTTCTGAAGCCGGAGGTTGTGCCATGCGAAACCCCAACGCCTTTGCCGCAGCGTGTCCCTCACGGGAGGTCCTCGCTCGTCTTGGAGCGAAATGGGCATCGCTGATCATCAACAAGCTCAATGAAGGCCCGGTGCGATTTACCGACCTGCTCGAACAGGTCGAGGGAATCTCGAAGAAGATGCTGACCCAGACTCTGCGCGACCTTGAGAGAGATGGATTCGTCACACGACACCTGGATGCATCGCGCATGCCGGTGCAAGTTGATTATGCCCTGACGGGGCTGGGCCGCAGTGCGGTGCCGATCGTTATGACCGCGAAAGAGTGGGCCGAGGCGAACTTCGAGTCCGTACTCGAGGCGAGACAGAGATATGACTCGCGGAAAAATTGAGCGGACCGCGAATCGTGGTTCAGACGACCGCAACACAGCGATAAACCTGTACCTCGCCACGGGCGCGCCGTATGGACCGGTAGCCAGTCATGTTCGCTGCGCGCGACGGTGTTGGTCACGACGTCATACGCCGCCGCCAGCTCGATGATCCGTCTGGTCGGAGGCTTCTCGTCGTCCCGCTCCGCCGGCCGATACCGCTGCGTGGCACTGATCCGAACCCCGGATTTACCGAGGCTGCTGATACGTGCGCATCTCTCTGCGGGAACTTGGGTTGAGGGGCGGAGAAACAGGCACGCATCGCTATGTGATTCGAGTCGCCCTCGATCTCCTTGTCAGAAATTTCGCTAAGCCTGACAAAATTTCAAACGACTGGTTGAATCCTGCCCCGACGCAGCCTATACTCAAACGACTGTTCTCAAACTGGCGTTTGACCCATGACCGACACCATCGCACAAGACGACACTCGCGAGAGGCTGCTTCAGGCTGCGGGGCAGGAGTTCGCCCGCGTCGGATTTGAGAGGGCAAGCGTGCGGGATATATGTTCGGCGGCGGGCGCCAACATCTCGGCGATCAAGTACCACTTCGGCGGGAAAGAGGCACTGTATATGGCCGTCTGGGAAGTTGCCTCCGGACACATGCAGGGGTCCGAGCCGATGCCGACATTGCAGGACGGCGACGATCCGGAGGTGGTCCTTCGGGCGTTCATCGCTTGGTTTATGCGGCTCGTGATCGTGGACGGGCAGAAGCGCGAATGGACCGGACGTCTGCTCTCTCACGAAATGCTGGAGCCGACGCCAGCCGCGTTTCGGCCTTTCGTAGAACGCTGCTGCCGGCGGGTCCGCGATGAACTCCTGCGGCTCGTCAAAGCGATCAGCCGCGACGCCCTCGGCCCGCGGCGACTCGACCACATCGTCTATGCCTTGATCGCGATGTGCACCAGCTACAAGCACTATGAGCGTCTGTATCACGATCTTGGCTATGAAGTGCCAGCGAAGACCCCCGGCGTCAACAGTCTCGCTGCCATCGTCGGGGACCTCGCGATCGGTGGGATCCGCTCCTTCCGCGTGGAGGACGAGTGATGTTCCGCACCGCGTTGCGCATGCTTCTGGGCGATACGACAAAGTGCCTTGGGCTGGTCTTTGGTGTCGCACTGAGCACACTCCTGATCTGTCAACAGGTCTCAATCTTCTTCGGGCTGCTGAGCCGGGCGTCGAGCGTGATCGACGACGCACGCGAGGCGGAGATTTGGGTGATGGACCCCAGCGTCAAGACGATCGACGTCGCCTTTCCGCTCCGCGATACCGCGCTCTCGCGTGTTCGCGGCATCGAAGGCGTGGAGTGGGCGGTGCCCTTCTTCAAGTCCACCGCGCAGGTCCGCACCCGACAGGGCACCCTCGAGAGCGCCTTCATCATGGGAATCGACGACGCATCGCTCGTCGGCATGCCCGACACGTTCGTTCTGGGCTCGATCGAGGACCTCTCGCTGCCCAACATGATTGCACTGAACCCCGCGGGCTTCCGCCTGCTGTTCCCGGGTGAAGAGCTTGCTCTCGGGAAGGAATTGGAGATCAACGACCGCCGCGCCGTGGTCGCGGGCATTGTCGATGTGTCCCCCGCGTTCAGCTCGAACCTGCTGGTGTACACGCGGTACAGCCTCGCGCTCCAGTACACAAACAACGGACGCAACGAGTTGAGCTTTGTACTCGCTCGGGCCGATGAGTCCGAGCCAGCACAGGCCGTGGCCGACCGCATAGCTCAAGCGACCGGGCTTAAGGCGGTCACCGCCGACGCCTTCCGGGGCGAGACCGTCGCTTACATCCTGAGCAACACGGGCATCCCCGCGAGCTTCGGCACCGTCGTCTTCCTCGGTGCGCTGATCGGCGTCGCGATCGTCGGGCTTACGTTTAACCAGTTCATCATGGAGAACATCAAGCAGTACGCGGCGCTCAAGGCGATCGGCGTCGGTAACTTGAAGCTGCTCGCGATGACACTGTTCCAGGCCCTCTTCGTCGGGACCATTGGCTACGGCCTCGGCCTCGGCACGGCCGCTCTGTTCTTCGCGACGGCTCCCAAGCAGTCCGACGGCCTCGCCGGGTTCTATCTGCTCCCAAGCATCGCGATCGGCGTCGCCGTACTCGCTGTGGTGATGGTGACGGCTTCCACTGTGCTCAGCATGCGGCGCGTACTCCGCGTCGATCCGGCCGCGGTCTTTAGAGGTTGATCATGGTCGCGACGACTAAGACACACGAGGCGATAGCACCGTTCCCCGAGACCGAGCTCGCCGTGCGATGCACGGGCGTGGAGAAGTCGTTCCGAGCGGGCGAGTCGAAGATCCACGTCTTGCGCGAGACTGATTTCTGGGCCCGTTCGGGTGAGATGACTTTCCTCGTCGGTCCTTCGGGTTGCGGAAAGACGACGTTGATTTCCGTGTTCGGCGCGATTCTTTCGTGCGAAGGGGGCACGGTCGAAGTGCTCGGTCAGGACTTGCGACGAACGCGGCGGGGCCGACTCGCTGGGTTTCGGCTCGCGAATCTTGGGTTCATCTTTCAGCAGTTCAATCTGATTCCCTCACTCTCGGCTGCGGAGAACGCCTCGCTGCCGCTCGTGGCTCGGGGTGTTGCAACCAGCAAAGCAGAGCGAAGAGCAGCCGAGATGCTCGAGCGTCTTGGGCTGAAGGATCAATCGAGAAAGATGCCAGCACAGCTCTCCGGCGGGCAGCAGCAACGCGTCGCGATCGCGCGGGCGCTCGTCCATGACCCGAAGCTGCTGATCTGCGACGAGCCCACCGCGTCGCTCGACGCGGCTTCTGGCAAAACCGTGATGGAACTTCTCAAGGACGTGGCTCTCGAAGAGGGCCGCGCCGTCGTCGTGGTGACGCACGACAGCCGCATCTTCGGCTTCGCGGACGTCGTGCATCACATGGCCGACGGTCAGATCTTCAAGACAGAAACCGGCGCGCAGGCCGCCGAAGCAGGAGTGCTGTGATGAGCAGGCGATCGAAGCTGTTGACGTTTGGGTTGCCGTTGCTCGGGCTGAGTGCGCTCGGCTCGGGAGCGGTATTGGTTGCGGAAAATCAGCCAAGCCGCCCGGCCGAAGAGCCACCCCGGCAACCGACGCAAGCACCAGATCTCGAGTTGCCTTCGGGTGCCGCGTTCATCGGCGCGATCGGTGTGAGCGAACCGCCTGGCGAGCTGATCGCGATCGGTGTGCACACCTCGGGGATCGTCTCGGAGGTGAACGTGCATGCAGGGGACCGTGTCGCCGCGGGCGATGTCCTTCTCATGGTCGATCGTCGGCGGGCACTCGCGCTAGTTGAGCAACGCCTCGCCGCCATCGAGGTAGCCCGTGCCGAGGTCGATTCGCTCCGGGCATCGATTCCACCCGCCCGGGCAGAGCTCGCCTCGGCGCAGGCTGCATTGCGGTCTTCAAACGCCAGCGTCCGCGTCGCCGAGGCCGACCTCCGCGATCGCGAGAACCTCCTGCGGATCGCCGAGTCAGTCGATGACCCTCGCGCGATCGCAACAGAGGAAGTCGATCGCAGGCGATTTGCGCGCGAACAGGCCGCGGCCCGAGTCGAGGTCGCAGAGGCCGCAGTCGCCGAGGCCGAAGCCGCTGTGCAGGACGCCAAGGCGGAGCTTGCCCGACTCGTGACGGGCGACGAGCCGGGCCCCAACATCCGCGCCGCGAACGAGCGTGTCCGCGAAGCCGAACGTGCCTTTGATTCGTCGACGACCGATCTAGATCTGCACACGGTCGTATCACCCGTTGACGCCGTTGTGCTCCAGGTGAACGTCCGACCGGGCGAGTTCGCGTCCGCATCTCGTCTCGACGAAGGCTTCGTCGTGCTCGGTCGAACCGGCGGCACACGGCTCCGTGTGGAGATTGACGAAGTCGATATTCCGCGGTTTCGGACCGAAGCACGTGCGTGGGCTTCGCCGCGAGGCGATGCATCACGCAGACTGGATCTGGGTCTTGCGTACATCGAACCGCTGGTTGTTCCCAAGACCAACCTCGCTGGACGCACAAGCGAGTTGATCGATACCCGTGTGCTTCAGGTGGTCTACAACCTGCCAGACGGCTTCGAGTCGCCGGGCATCGGCCAGCAATTCGATGTCTACATCGCGGTGCCGAACGGGAGCGAGCAGCCATGAAGCGCGTCCTGATTCCGGCGTTCGCCATGCTTGGACTCACGGGCTGCACCATTGGACCGGACTACGAGCGACCAGACCTCACCTCGGAACTGCCTACGAGTTTTAGCGAAGCTCCTTCCGAGCCTGCGTACGCGCCCGCAGCACCCCCGCAGGCTGACATCGCCGCGTGGTGGACCCTGCTGAACGACGAAGAGCTTTCGACCTACGTCGAACTCGCTATGACAGGATCGATTGAACTGCGCGAGTCTCTCGAACGAATCATTGAGGCGAGATCGCGGCGGGGGATTGAGAACGCGGAGCGTCTGCCCACGCTCGATGGCACGGGCTCCTACGGTCGCGCGGAAACCGGCGATGAGGGCATCAACTTTCAGGGTCCTCTACCAGGCGAGGATGCTGATGTGTACTCGCTCGGCGTCGTAGCGGGCTGGGAGCTTGATCTGTGGGGTCGCGTCGCGCGACTCGTCGAAGCAGCCGATGCCGAGATCGAGTTCGCCGTCGAGGACTATCGCGCGGTCCGCGTCGCGCTTGCCGCAGAGGTTGCTCGCGAGGTGATTACGATCCGTGGCCTCGACCTCGAGATCGAGGCGGTCGAAGCGGCGATCGCTGCGGACGGCGACAACGTGGACATTTCCGCCGCCCGGGTCCGCGCTGGCTTCGCTGACGAACTCGATCTCTCTCGTGCTACTCGAGTGTTGGAGCGCAACCTCGCAGCACTGCCCGAACTTCAGGGCCGTCGGCGAGCAGCAGAGATCCGGCTCGCTACATTGCTAGGCACCACGCCCGACCGGGTCGCGGTATCGGGACGGGGTCTCCCTGCTCGCGACGTGCTCCCTCCCATGGGTGCCCCGGCCGACCTGCTGCTTCGGCGCCCCGATGTTCGGCGAGCCGAGGCGGAACTGATCGCGGCGAATGCGCGCGTCGGGGCGGCGACCGCGGAGCGGTACCCGCGTGTAGTCGTCTCGGGGACATTCGCGTTCCAGGGCACGGACGCGGGCGACGTCGTGAACCCCGACGCGTTCGGCTTCACTATCGGCCCGACGATCACCGTCCCGCTTTTTGAGGGGGGGCGCATCCGCGCTCGCATCAACGTTGCGGAGAGCGAAACGCGCCAAGCCGCGCTGCGCTTGCAGCGGTCGCTGATCACCGCGATCGGTGAGGTCGAATCCGCGGCGGTCTTGCTCCGGCGGACCGAAGAACGGGCCAAGCGACTGACGAGCGCGGAGCGATCGGCACTCGATACGGAGTCACTCGCGACCGACCGGTATCAGGCGGGCGTTGTTGACTTTCTCGACGTCACCGAGGCGACCACGCAACTGCTCGCGATCCGACGCGAGCGCGTCGTCGTCGAACGAGACGCGACCTTGCGTCTCATCGACCTTTACGCCGCGCTCGGGGGCGGCTGGGACGCCGGTGCAGAAGGAGTACTCCCCAAGGTTCTGGATAAGGCAGCGCGGCTCGACGCCGACGGACAGCGAACCGCCAATCAGCAATCGGTCTCCCTCGCAATCAAGACCTTGCTGGACAAGTAAGGAGCAAACGATGGCGGACGTGACAGCAGCGATCTCTCGCAACGGCTTTGGGCTGCTCCGAGAGCTTGCCGAGAACAACAACCGTGAGTGGTATCACGCGCACAAAGCCGCCTTCGAAGAGCAGGTCCTCGCCCCCTTTGCGTCTATCCTCGAGCTCGCGACCGAACGGCTCGCCGAGACGCCTCTCCCGTGGCAGGGCGGGCGCGACACGATGTTCCGCATGAACCGCGATGTGCGCTTCTCAAAGGACAAGAGCCCCTACAAGACCGAAGTCTCGGGCTTGCTCACGCCAGACGGCACAAAGCAGCACGCCGGCCCGATTGTCTACGTCGCCTGCTCGGACGACGGCGGCATGCTCGCGATCGGGATCTATAAGCCGCTCTCGGACACGCTGGACAGCATCCGAACCGCCATCGCACGTGATCCGTCCGAGCCCCTGCGGATCCAGACGCGTCTGACATCACGTGATCGCACCATCGAAAGCAGCGATGTCCTCAAGCGAATCCCGAGAGGCTACGAGGACATGAAGGATCACAAGGTCGCGGAGCTGCTTCGGATGAAGGACATGCTCGTGATCGATCGACCCACGAAGACGGATTGGCAACGCGGGCGGATTCCGGAGCGGGTAGAGCGGCTCGCGACTGACTCCGCCGAACTGGTAGCGTTCCTTTCCAGCGGGGCTTCAGAGCGATCCAAGACATGACAGGCTCGGGAGATACGGCCGGCGATCGCGAACGTGTTCAAATCACATCACAAGCGGAGTTGAGGCGGTGGCTTGGGCGCTACCACGCGCAAGAGACCAGCGTCTGGCTCGTCACGTTCAAGAAGCACTGCGGCGACCGATACATCTCCAACGATCAGGTGCTCGACGAACTTGTGGCTTTCGGTTGGACGGACGGCCGGAAAATGAAGGTCGACAACGACCGCACCATGCAGCTCATCTCACCTCGCCGCACCGACGTGTGGGCCGCGTCGTACAAGGAGCGCGCAGCGAGGCTGATAGCCGAAGGCCGAATACACTCAGCCGGGCTCGCTTCGATCGAACGGGCCAAGCAAAGCGGTGGCTGGAACGCAGCCCAAAGCGTCGACGCGATTGAGATTCCTGACGACCTCCGGGCGGCACTTCGTCGGATCCGAGGAGCGACCGCGGGCTTTCGAGCGTTCCCGCCATCTGCCCGTCGCAATATCCTCCGGTGGATCGCGTCTGCGAAGAAGCCGGACACAAGGCGTCGTCGAGTGGTTGAGACGGCACGCACAGCGGCCATAGGCGAACGACCGATCGCTTGATGTGGGCAACGGGGTCCGGACACGCATCACCCCCAAAGACATATTGACTGGGGGCACCGTTAAACAGCCCCCGCCAGCCCAAATCGTCCGTGACATCGGATCTACCCCTTTGAAACGGTTCCGATCGGGGAGTTTTTCAGAGAGCCCGTGCGATGCGCGGGCTCTTGTTGTTTTTGGGGGTTCCGGTGGGGATCGGTGGGTGGTGGTGGGGTGTGGTTGGTGTTGAGTGGTGATCTATCGAGTTGGTTGGTGGGCAACCTGTTTGGGGGGAGGTGGTTGGGTGCTGGGCATGTATCGCGTGGTTGGTGGGGTGATTTGTAGAATCGAAGTGAATTGATGTTGTGTTGTTGCGGTCTTTCCACTAGGGTGTTTCATGGAGAGCGGGCGCTCCATCTTTGTGCTCGTGGGGTGCTTGTGATCTTTGTTGCTGGGTTGTTCTGCACGCGCAGGTCTTGTGGCTGCACTGGTTTCGGTGCGCCCGGGGGTTGTCGTGTGTGGATCTGGCTGGCGGTTTGTGTCTTTCAGAAAGAGAAGAGACAAGGAGAAGATTGCCATGTGGAATCGAACACGCGGAGCGGCGATTGTCGCCGGGGTTGTTGTTGCTGGGTTGAGCGGGTCTGTGCTCGCGAATGATTACGACGAGTCGGTGGATGGGGATCTGGGTGACCAGGCGAACGGGGCGACGTTCTTTGAGCTGGATCTCGGTTTGAACTCGGTGTCGGGGACGGTTGGCGACGACGGTTCGCTCGATGAGGATTTCATCGCGTTCACTATCGGGATGGGTGAAGGGATCAGCTCGATCACCCTGACCGATGCGACGTTTACGGGCGGGAACACCTCGACGGGTTTCCGTTTGTACGCGGATCTCGGGTCGGGTCTGGAGCAGGTGTCGTCGGGGAGCTTCAATCTCGGTGATATCGGGACGGACTTCCTGACGGTGTGGGACTTGTCGGATGTGGGTGGTTCGGCGCCGCTCGGTCCGGGGACGTACGGGGTGCTGCTCGCGGAGTTCACTCCGGGTCAGCAGTACAAGTTTGATATCGAGGTTGTGCCGGCTCCGGGCTCGGTTGCGTTGCTCGGTTTGGGCGCGCTTGCTGGGGTGCGTCGTCGTCGCTGAGTTGCGGCACTGTGTTTGAGCTTTGACGGGCTCGCGCGACGGCGCGGGCTCGTTCTTTAGTGCCAGCGTTCCCAGTCGGGGATGTAGTGGGGGGCGTTGGTGTTGGTGGTGGAGCCGACGTTGAAGCGTTCGATGTAGGGGGCGGAGGGGTCGGGGGTGTGGGTGGTGACGGAGGTGTCGGCGCTGGCGGCGACGGTTTGGCCCTGGTGTCGGAAGCTGGTGGTGGGGGTGGTATTTTCGCGCCATTGGTTGGCGCCTTCGTAGAGCATGGGGGGGTCGAGGAGGGCGGTGGAGCGGGCGGATTGGCCGACGGGGAGGAGGGTGTCGGCAAAGACGAAGACGGAGCTCGGGTGCTGGATGGTGGAGAGTTTTTTCCAGGGTTGGTTGGAAATCGCGCCCCAGGCGCCTCCCCATCCGGGGGTTTTTTCGGGGGAGAGGTAGTAGCCGTTGTAGCCGTAGGTTGTGGTGGGGGTGGTGGTGTTTGTTTGTGGGGTGTAGGAGCCCCAGGGTTGGGCGGGGCATTCGAAGACGGAGTCTTCTCCGGGGTTGGCGCTGAGGTAGGGCGCGAGGAAGCCCTGGGTGTGGTCGATGCGGCCGGTGACGTTTCCTGCGGTCCCGAACCAGTAGCGGGAGTCGGAGAAGCCGATCTCGTGGTATTCGAAGTAGGCGAGGGGCATGACTCGTTCTCTGTGGTCGTCGGCGTACAGGGTCCAGCTTGTGGTGAGTTGTTTGAGCTGGGACATGCACTGGACGCGCTGCGCGGATTGACGGGCGCTGGCGAGGGAGGGGAGGAGGATCCCGATGAGGAGCGCGATGATGGCGATGACGACGAGGAGCTCGATGAGGGTGAAGGCGCGTCGGGTGTGGCTGGGGGTGTTGGGGGTCATGGGCGCACCCCGGTATCGCGTAGTTCGTTGCGGCGGAGTTCGTTGATGAGGGTTTGTTGGTCGAGCTGGTTGATGAGGCCGTCGTGGTTGACGTCGGCGCTGGGGTGGGATTCGGACCAGGCGTAGACGTCTTCGATGTCGAATCGGTTGTTGTTGTCGAGATCGAGGGTGGGGGGTTGGTTGAAGGCGGTGAGCCCGTTTGGGCCGACGGTGTAGAGGGTGGATTGGACGACGGCGGGGGCGCTCCCGGTGTTTGGTGCGGTTGCGAGGAGGAAGGCGGGGTCGGTGAAGGGTTTGGAGAGGTCGATCATGTTGAGGCGCGAGGCGCCGCTGAAGAAGGAGCCCGTGGGGAGGGCGATGGACCCGACGTAGGCGATGGGGGTTGAGGTTGCGGGGTGGTTGGGGACGACGTGGGGCTGGAGGGACCATCCTCCGATGATGTCGAACTCTCCGGGTTCGAGGATGTTGTTCCCGTTGTCGGTCCAGGTGTCGTGCGCGGTGCTTGCTTGGAGGGTTGGTGGGGATGTGGATTCGTCGAAGCGTTGGAGGGTGGCGATGGATCCGAATCCGAGGAGCCCGGTGGAGAGGAGGACGGTGTTGTCGTTCAGGGGGACGGGGATGGATTCGGTTCGGTTGCTGGGGGTGGACCAGAGGACGGATCCGGTTGGCGCGTCGAGCTTGAGGAGTCGTGCGGAGGTGGTGTCGCCGTAGAAGTCGTAGGTTGCGGCGTAGAGGGATTGGTTGCGGATGGTGAGTGATCCGAAGAAGGCGTCGTTCCCGGTGAGGTCGGTGCGCCAGAGGAGGGCTTGGTCGGGGTTGTCTTGTCGGATGTCGAAGCTGAGGACGGAGCCCGGGGACTGGAGGTCGAAGTTTCCGGCGGTGGCGACGTAGGCGCGGGCGCGGTGGTATGCGGGGGTGGCGCCGCTTGCGCCGGATTGGAGGGGGATGGACCAGACGGTGTCCCCGGGGTCGTGGGGGTTGGTGGGCGAGCGCGGGGAGGTGTTGATGGAGACGAGGGACGCGCCGTCTCCTCCGGTGTAGAAGCCCTCGTAGGTGGTGATGAGGGCGCGTTGGCGCTGGGGGAGGTCGGTGGTGATCGCGATGGAGGCGTTGACGATGGGGTCGTCGAGGGTGGTGGTCCAGCGCGGGGTTCCGGTTTCGAGGTCGAAGCAGAGGACCTGGTTGTTGGCGGGGACGAGGATGGCGCGGTGGACGGGATCGATGGAGGGGGAGGACCAGGAGTCATGCGCGAGGTTGGGGAGGGTGGCGGACCAGGACTTGAGCCCGGTTGATCGGTCGATGGCGAAGAGCTGCGCGGGGTGGGTGGCGTCTTGTCGGGTCAGGGCGAAGACGAGGTTCCCCTCGATGACGGGGGAGGCGAACCCGACCCAAGTGAGATCGTTGGGGACGGACGGGTCGGAGGAGGGGAAGGTCCAGGTGGGGGTGAGGAGGTCGGTGGGGGAGGGGCCGGGGTCGAGGTGGGTGGAGGTGGAGGAGCGGGAGGGATCGCGCGCGAGGGTGTGGTGCTGCGCGAGGGCTGGGGTGGTGGTGAGGATGAGCGCGAGGATGGGTGTGCGCATGCGCGGGTCCGGTTCATGCCCGGTTCGCGCGGGCATGCTCCCTGGTGTTGGGTGGCGCTCGTTTGGGTGTGTTCCGAGGGTGCGCGGCGACGGGAGGATGCGCCGGGACCATCGGACCCTGGATCGCGAGGGCCGACTCGAGTTCGCGATGGCAGGTCTTCCGGCTTCGGGCTCAGCGGGATCGGCCTTCCCGGCGCGGTGTGCTGGTGTGCACGGTGCGTCAGTGGCTGAGCACGTGGAGTGTGCTCGTTGATCTCGCTTCGGTGCCCTTCACGGCGGCGCGTCCGCGGCGGCTTTGAACCGCGCTTCCCTTGTCACCCGGGGGTTTGGTCCCGGGACCATCTGGTGAGAGTGTACCCCCGGTGTGGAGTGGCCGCAAGGGTGCGGTATTCTCGGTATCCGATGACTCAGCGAGGGAGTTGATCAAGGTTGTTGAAAATATTTTCATTCTTGTCCACAATTGGATTTTAGGGTTGATCAAATGGTGCACAATCAATGAGAGTGATTCCATGAGGAGGGCATGGTGGCTATGTCAATCGCAAAATTTAGGGTAAACATTTTTCTTGTTTTGATCGTCACGCTTGTGCTCAGTGCCTCGCAATCCAGGGCATTGGTACTAGATGATGAGTCGGAGGCACGCGGGCTTGTTCATGGTGTTGCTTCAATGGTCTATGGCCTGGCATGGCCTACTGCTACGTACAAGACTTACAAAGTAAAGTCATTTCATCGTGTTCGGCGTGGATACGACGTCACCGTGAGGCTTTCTGGTACTAGTTATTTTAGCAATGACAGTCTCTGGGTAGATCTTGTCATTGAGTTTCGTGATGGCGAGCCATCAGGTACGCGTGTGATTAATCACAATGCGATTTTAGTTGAGCCATTTGAAACATCTCGGGCTCTGGCACAGGCACTGGACGAGATTGTTCGAGAATGGGGTCAACAGCAGCAAAATCAGACTCGGTGGCAAACCCCAGAAGAAGATCTTGTGCATGGCGGGGGAGTGTGCATCTCGAACAAGTCGGGTGAGCTGGCGAAACTCTGGTATCGCTGGGGTCGTGAGAGTGACTGGGAGTTTGTTGAGCTAAAGAGCGGATATTCTCGTTGGTTCTGGATGGAGTATGAAAGTCAGGATGATTGGGTGTCGCCGGACTTTGAATTGTCATTTGATGCTCTGCCTGGGGAGGGGGTTAGAGAGATTCGCAGGGTTCTTTCTCGATATGCGGTAGCAGAACCAGTTGAGTGTGCTCGCGCTCGACGTTATACGTTGGATACTCGGTACGGGCTTATAGGCCTTCATGCCGATGAGTGGCAGTTGGGTTGGGAGCATCCGTATTGGCCAAATGTCATCGCGTCGGATACCGAAAATGCCTGGCGCCCATCAAGCGGGTATGTCTGGTTTAATCCTAAATCGGATACAGATCTCACTGTTGTTCCTGAGGCTGGTGGATACGTTGGAGTCAAGGTTGATGATGGGGATGGGTATCCCACTGTCAGTTTGGTTGTGCCTGGGAGCCCAGCAGATCGAGCAGGCCTTCGTACTGGGGCGCGACTAGTCAGAGTCGGGGGCGAATCGATGCGCGGTGCTGACTCTGCTACTGCGCTTGAGAAGTTGAAGGGTGGAAAGGGAGAGGTAGTCTTGGTAACGGCTCGGAATCCGGGGCAAGATCGGGATTTGCAAGTCCAACTCCGTCGTGAGAGTCCAACTCTGTGGGACAAATGACTCTGCCGGCATATCACTCGGTCATAGTCCAGGATGTTATTCAAACACCCATCATTATGGATAGTGCGTGGGGGCGCCGGGGCCGACGGGGAGGTCGAAGAGGAAGACCCATGCGTAGAACAGGAGGGTCCATCCGATGAGGAAGGCGATGGAGTAGGGGAGCATGGTGGCGATCATGGTCCCGATGCCGAGGTCTTTTTTGTACTTGGTGGCGACGGCGAGGATGAGCCCGAAGTAGGACATCATGGGGGTGATGATGTTGGTGGTGGAGTCTCCGATGCGGTAGGCGGCTTGGATGACTTCGGGGGAGTATCCGATGGTCATGAGCATGGGGACGAAGATGGGGGCGGTGACGGCCCATTGGGCGCTGGCGGATCCGAGCATGAGGTTGACGATGCAGCACATGAGGATGAAGGGGATGAAGACGAGGGGGTTGTCGAGGTTGAGTGCGACGAGGGCGTCGGCGCCGAGGACGGCGAGGATTTGTCCGAGCCCTGAGTACCCGAAGTAGGCGACGAACTGGGCGGCGAAGAAGACGAGGACAATGTAGAGCCCCATGGAGCGCATGGCGCCGTCCATGGCGTTGATGACGTCTTTGTCGTTGCGCATGGTTCCGACGACGCGGCCGTAGACGAATCCGGGGATGACGAAGACGATGACGATGAGGGTGACGACGGATCGGAGGAGGGGTCGGAAAGCGTCGGGTCCGGTGGCGTTTGGGTCGGGGTTTCGGAGGACTCCGAATCCGGGGAGCCAGTCGGCGATGGGGGCGAGGAAAGATGGGCCGGCGAGGACGATGATGCCCATGGTGATGAGGGCGGTGCTTGCGAGGGCGTAGAGGAGCCCTTTGATTTCTTTGGGGCTGACGGGCTCCATGCTCGCTTGTTCGAGGTCTTGGGATGCTTCGTCGTCTGTGTAGGTCCCGAGGCGGGGTTCGACGATCCTTGCGGTGACGATCCACCCGAGGGCGGTGATGAGGAAGGTGGAGGCGATCATGAAGTACCAGTTGACGGCGGGGTGGACCTCGTAGGTGGGGTCGATGAGCTGTGCGGCTTCTTGGGTGATCCCAGCGAGGAGGGGGTCCACGGTTCCGATGAGGAGGTTGGCGGAGTATCCGCCGGAGACTCCGGCGAAGGCGGCGGCCATTCCTGCGAGGGGGTGTCGTCCGAGGGCGTGGTAGATGGCCATGGCGAGGGGGATGAGGACGACGTAGCCCATCTCGCTTGCGGTGTTGGAGAGGATCCCAGCGAAGACGACGACGAGGGTGACGAGGTTTTTGGGTGCGCCGAGGACGAGGGCGCGGACGGCGGCGGTGAGGAGGCCGGAGCGTTCTGCGACGCCGACTCCCAGGAGGGAGACGAGGACGGTTCCGAGGGGGACGAACCCGGTGAAGTTGCTGACGAGGGATTGGGACATCCAGCGGATGCCTTCGGCGCTGAGGAGCGACTGGACGGTGAACATCTGTCCTTCGTTCCCGGGGCGCGGGTCTTCGACGGTGAGGTTGAAGTGTGCGGCGATGGCGGAGACGAGAATTACTGCGAGAGCGAAAAGCGCGAAGAGTGTGACGGGGTGGGGGAGGCAGTTTCCGAGCCATTCGACGAGGGCGAGGAGCTTCGCGATGGGGCCGGTGGATGGGTTGGGGGGTCCGCCTTGGATGGGTGGTTGGGGGTATTCCTCTGGGCGCGGTCTTTGGTCGTGCTCGTTGGGCTCCATCCGGGATCGTATCGCTTGGATGGGGGGTGGGTGTCGTTCGAAGATATCGAGAAGAGTGCTGGCTTGGTGAGGTGGGATCGCACGTTTGCGGTGGTGATCGGGTAGGATCAGGTTCGAATGGTCATTTTTAAGAGACAAGGCACGCGATGAGCACACTGCAAGGACCGGTGCACGAAGCGCCGGGGCATGATGTCGGGGATGACGACTTTGTGCCGCTGAGGATTCGGGTCGTGAACTTCTTCGGGGTCTTTGTGCCTTTGGCGGGGGTGTTCGCGGCTTTTATTTTGTTGTGGGGGATTGCGTTCAACTGGGTGCACCTGTTGATCCTTGCGGTGATGTATGCGATCTCGGGGTTCGGGATCACGATCGGGTATCACCGGTACTTCACGCACAAGAGCTTTGCGACGTCTCGGTTTATGCAGGCGTTGCTGGGTGTGTGCGGATCGATGGCGGTGGAGGGTCCGATTGTGCAGTGGGTCGCGACGCATCGTCGTCACCATCAGCATTCGGACAGCGAGCATGATCCGCATTCGCCGCACACGCACGGTGACACGGTGATGGGGGCGCTCCGTGGTGCTTGGCACGCGCATGTGGGATGGATTCTGGAGGCGCGGACGTTCTCGAAGGGGGAGTCGGGTGTGGACCTGAATCGGTACGCGAAGGACCTGATCGACGACCCGGTGACGAAGTGGGTGAGCGATCGGTTTGTGTGGTGGGTGGCGCTCGGGCTTGTGATCCCGACGGTGTTGGGTGGGCTGCTCACGATGTCGTGGACGGGGGCGTTGCTCGGGTTGATCTGGGGTGGGTTGGTGCGGGTGTTTTTGGTGCACCATGTGACGTGGAGCGTGAACAGCGTGTGTCACATCTGGGGTTCGCGGCCGTTCAAGAGCCACGACCACTCGAGGAACAATGCGATCTTCGGTGTGCTGGCGCTTGGTGAGGGATGGCACAACAATCACCATGCGTTCCCGGCTTCGGCTCGGCACGGTTTGAAGTGGTGGCAGCTTGATCTGAGCTACATCGTGATCGTGCTGATGAAGAAGGTGGGGCTTGTGCGGGATATCCGCGTGCCCAGCGCGGCGCGGATGGAGGCGAAGCTGCGCGGGTGAGTGGTTGATTCGTTGCGTATTGATTGAGAACAGCCCGGGATGACCCGGGGTTGTTTTTTGTCGGGGGTGTCAGGCGTTTTTGAGCTTGACTTTGCCTGTGCCCTTTTTGATGGTGCCGATGGTGTGGACGCGTTCGCCGGACTTTTCGAGTTTGCGCGCGACGGCGTCGGCGAAGGTGGGACGGACAATCAAGCAGTATCCGATGCCCATGTTGAAGACCTTGCGCATCTCGTCGGTTTCGATGCCGCCCTTGTCCTGGAGGAAGTTGAAGACGTTGGGGGTGTCCCAAGTTTTTATGTCGATGTGCGCGTCTACCTTGTCGTGGAGCGCGCGGTTGAGGTTACCTTCGAGGCCGCCTCCGGTGATGTGGGCCATGCCGGAGACGACTTTCTTGACCTTGTAGGCGCGGAGGAGTTTGACGATGGAGTCGGCGTAGATGCGGGTGGGGGTGAGGAGGACTTCTCCGAGGGTTTGGTCGGGGTCGAGCTCGGGGTAGGCTTTGTTGAGGTTGAGCTTTGCGTGTTTGATGACATTGCGGACGAGGGAGTAGCCGTTGGAGTGGACTCCGGAGGATTCGAGCCCGAGGACGACGTCTCCGGGTTCGACGCGCATGGGGTCGGTGGCGCGTTTGAGTTCGACGACGCCGACGGAGAATCCGGCGAGGTCGTAGTCCCCGGGTTTGTAGAGGTCGTTCATCTCGGCGGTTTCTCCGCCGATGAGGGCGCAGCCCGCTTGTTTGCAGCCGTCGGAGATCCCGGTGACGAGCGCGTGGAGGATGTCTTGTTCGACGGAGTGGACGGCGATGTAGTCGAGGAAGAGGAGGGGTTCTGCGCCTTGGACGATGAGGTCGTTGACGTTCATGGCGACGAGGTCGATGCCGACGGTGTCGTGTTTGTTCATCTCGATGGCGAGGTGGACTTTGGTGCCTACGCCGTCGGCGCATGCGACGAGGACGGGGTCTTTGTAGTTGTGCTTGAAGAGTTGTTCGTTGTAGTCGAGACGGAGGAGCCCGGCGAAGCCGCCTGGGTTGTCGATGACGCGCTGGCCGTGGGTTCTTCGGAGGAGGGAGCCGATGGAGCGGACGAAGGTGTCTCCTTTTTCGATGGAGACTCCTGAGTCGGCGTAGGTGAGGGGCTTTTTGGAGCGTTTGGGGGCGGTGGTGCGCGGCATGATGGAGGATAGGTGGGGGGGTGGGGTTAGGGGGAGACTGTGGGCGCGAGGGTGTCGAGGATTTGGGAAGTGGGTGCGGAGTCGGGGAGTTTCATGGATGGGCGCCAGGTTTCGAGGGCGGCGGCGATGAAGGGGTGGGTGTCGAGGTAGGTCTGGGTTTCGGTGTTGAGGGTGTTGAGTCGTCGGCGGAGGGCTTCGGTGAAGTGGAGATCGGGTTGTGGGGGGCTGTCGTCGTTGAGGATGGTGTTGAAGGCGGTGAAGGTTTCGAGGTCGTTGGATTCGAGCGCGCGGATGAGGTCGTCGTAGACGGGGTTGGTGAGTCCGATGGGTCGGGAGACCCGGGCGCGGGCTTTGATGTACTCGTAGGCGTTTGCGGTTTGGAGACGGGTGGTGAGGGGGCGGGCGTCGTCGAGGATGACGGCTTCGAGATCGGGGAGGATCTCGGGGGGGTAGATTTTGAGTCGGCGGATTCGGAAGAGGATGTCGTTGAAGATGACGGGATCGGTGGGGGTGGTGATGATCTGGTGAAGTTGGGGTACGGAGATCGGGGTGAGGTCTTCGATGAGTGCGGTGGCTTCGCGCTGGATGCGTTGGTTGGGGTCGTTGATCAGGGTGACGAGGTGGGTTGCGATCTGGGGTTCGATGTCGGGGTGGTCTCTGATCTCTCGGCGCCATTCATCGAGGATGAGGAGGACCCGGGTTCGGACGGTGGGGTCGGGGTCGTCGAGGAGGGGGAGGACTTCGGCGATGAGTTCTTGTGGGGCTCGGTCGAAGTGTGAGTGGAACTCCCAGAATGCGGTGTCGGACGTTTCGGTGATGGCAGAACGGATGAGTGGCGCGTCGTCTGGGAGGGCTGGGGCTTCGATGAGCCAACGGATCGCGGTTCGTTGGGTGGTCTTGGTGTCGGGGTTCCAGGCGAGGTTGCGGCGGGCTTGGGCGAGGTTTTCGGTGGTGGGGGTGTGTCTGCTCAGGGCGGTGAGGATGATGAACTGCTTCATGCCGTCGTTGATGGTGTGGGTGAGGAGGGTTGCGAAGTGGTCTTCGGTGAGGAGGGGTGGTTTGGTGGTTGCGCGCGCGTAGGTCCCGATCTGGTATGAGTGTGGATTGGGGTTGGTGGTGTAGTGCTCGATGATCTGCTGCGCGAGGGCGCGGCGTTGGGGCTCGGTGAGTTTGTCGTCTCTGTGCACGCTGTAGATCCGGGCGCGGAGTTGGTCGTCTCCGGTGGACCAGTAGTTGATCTGGAGGGACATGGGGAGGGCGGCGTACCAGCCCTGGGATTTGATGGTGGGGGTGAGGTGGGCGGCGAGGGCGGCGATGAAGAGGAGGAGGGCGATGGGGATGAGGCGTTTGCGTTTGGTGAGGGTGTGGAGTTCGATGAGGGAGGTGGCTTCGCGGCC
>Ga0256829_1000212_pt1 | contig 69904 bp, 49 predicted proteins | sample 131447metaG_FD_185979 | JGI IMG/M metagenome (GOLD analysis project Ga0256829, IMG submission 185979) | Hydrothermal vent microbial communities from Lau Basin, Pacific Ocean - 131-447 | ecosystem: Environmental > Aquatic > Marine > Hydrothermal vents | place: Pacific Ocean: Lau Basin | collected...
CGTCCTCGGGTTTGGGACTGGGCGCTGAGGAGGAGCATGGCGGGGTCGGGGCGGTTGTTGGTGACGAACGGGGGGGCGCTGAGGATCGCGGGTTCGTCGGGGTGGGTGCGCCCGAGGGACTGGAGCGCGAGGAGGGCGCTCCCGATGGTGGTGGGCGCGAGGTCGAGTTCGGTGCGTTCGTCGAGGACGGCGGTGAGCTCGGACGCGGCGGCGGAGGTGTCGTTGATGGACGCGCGGAGCTGGGCGATGGTGATGCGCCGGCGCGCGTCGATGTTGGGGTCGAGGAAGACGGCGTCGTCGAGGGACTGGATGAGGGTGTTCGGGTCGTTGGTGGTCGGCTTAGAGATCGCACGAGCGAGGAGGTCGCGCTGGGCGCTCAGGAGGGTGACGCGCGGATCGGTGTGGTCGAGGGAGCGGAGGATGGGGTCGAGTCGCGCGAGGGTGTCGTCGATGTCGGAACGGTCGATGCGCGAGGGGACGGCGCAGAGGGCGCGTTGGAGTGAGCCCCGTCGCGCGAGGTCGGTGAGGAGGTGCTGCGCGTCGGTGATGCGCTGGTCGCGCTGGGCGCCTGTGGTGGGGGTGTCGAGTTCGGGGGGCGCGTCGTCGGGGGAGGTGAGCTGGTTGTAGGAGACGACCTGGTAGTCGTCGGCGCCGTCGCCGTGAAGGATGGCGATGGTGCGCATGATGTTGGTGGGGTCGTCGTCGAGGAGCTGGATGGTTTTGATGACGACGGGACGGACTCCGGTGATCGGGTCCGCTGGGTTGATCTCGTCGAGGGTGGTGCGGACGTTGCGGAGACCCCCGGCCCATTCGTCGCCGGTGCGTTCGATGGCGCGGGAGATGAGGAGGACAAGGTCGGGGTCGAGGTCGATCGAGGCGCGGAGCGCGTCGATGGGGTTGGATCGCCCGGCGGCGGGGATGGTCTGGATCCACTGCGCGACGGCGCGTTTGTTGGCGCGGGTGGCGCGGGGGAGGGTGTCGGAATCGTCCTCGATGGGCGCGAGCTCGACGAGGGAGTCGGCGCGTTGACGGAAGAGGACGACCTGGAAGCGCTGGGTGGGGCTGAGTCGGTCGATGGACTGGAGGAGGCGCTCTTTGATGTAGGAGAAGGAGGTCGCGGTGGCGCCGGACGCATCGACGGCGTAGACGATGCGCGCGGCGGCGCTGGTGCGGACGCCGGCGAAGGTGATGGGGGCGGCGGCGGTGGGCGCGGGGGTCGCGGCGAGTTGTTCGTCCTGGGCGCGGAGCTCGCGCATGGCTTGGGTGCTGAGTGTGGGCTGCTGGAGACGGGGCGCGGGTTCGTTGGTGAGTTCCTGCGCGGCGCGTTCGAGGGCGCTGGTGTCGGGAGTGCGCGATGGGGCGCGTTCGGGAGTTTTGGTGGGTGCTGGGTCGGGGTCGGGGTCGCGCGGGGATGGGTTGGTGAGGGTTGTTGGGGTGGAGTCGATCTCGGAGAGGGCAACGGTTCGCGCGGGCTCGGGTTCGAGCGCGGCGATGCGTGATCCGACGGCGATGAGGAGCGCGAGGAGCGCGATGTGCACGACGATGGATACACCCGGGGGGAGCGCGGTGCGCCAGATCGTGTTTGCGGATTTGTTGGGCACGACGTCTGGGACGGATCGGGTTAGGGGTTGGGATCGGTCTTGGGCGCGGCGTTGGTGTCGGATCCGGGGGATCGATCGAAGGGGTCGCGCGCGGGGGGTTCGGGGGCTTTCTTCTTGCGAGGGCGGTGGTCGGGCTCGGCGGTTTCGTAGGGGTCGCGCGAGCGCGGGGCGAAGATGAGTCGGTCGAGACTCAGGGGGCCTGGGCCGAGGATGAGGACGGAGAGCGCCATCGCGCCGACGGCGAGCTGCCAGAGGAGTTTGGCGTAGCTGTCGGGGTTCCAGGGGTCGGATGCGGCCGGGATGAACCCGAGGTAGGAATCGGTGTGTCCCATCGCGGCGGGTCCCATGGTGGTGGTCCAGATCGCGACACACATGACGAAGACGGCGGAGAACGCGCCGAGTCGGGTGAGGAGCCCGAGGAGGAGGAGGGTTCCTGCGAGACATTCGGTGATGGCGGCGCACCAGGCGAGGTAGACGGGGGTGCGGCCTTGGCCGACGAAGGGTGGGAGGAGGGGTTCGAGCTGGCGCGAATCGGGGGTGAGCGCGGGGTCGGCGGCTTTATCGAGGAGGAGCGCGATGGTGTAGACGCGCGGGACGGACATCGGGTCGGGGAAGTCGGACGCGACCTTGGGGGCGCTGGTGGTGGACTGGACCCGGGTGATATCCGCGCGGGTTCGCGGGTCGAGGACGATGTCGTTGGTGTCGTCTTCGGGGTCGGCGCTGGGGGTGTCCGTGGATTCCGGGTCGGGTGTAGTCTCGGTCGGGGAGTCGGGGTCGGGTGTCCCGTTTTCGGTGGTGGGTGTGGGGGTCTCGGGGAGCTCTCTGGGGGGCTCGTCGGGGAGGATCTCGGACTGGGGTTCCGGGGTGGGTTCGGGTTGGTCCGAGATGGGTGGTGCGGGGACGAGGGTGACGCTCATGTTGGCGAGACGTGCGGCTGCGCCTCCGGTGACGGTGGTGTCTCCCACGAGTTTGCCGATCCCGGCCCAGAGGAGGGTGAGGGCGAGGACGAGGCGCAGGATGAACGTGGGGAGTGTGAGAGCGAGTTGGTCGCGCCAGCGCATGGGTCGGGTCTCCGCTCAGTCGGGGTGGTGTACCATGACTATACAACGATCCATCGGCGACCTTGGTGCGAATGGTTGTGCGATTGCGCGTCAAAGTGGGACGGATGCGCGGTTTGCAGGGTTTCCGAGGGGTCTGGATGGCTGCGGGCGTGGCGGAACTGGTAGACGCGCCGGATTTAGGTTCCGGTGGGGTGACCCGTGCAGGTTCGAGTCCTGTCGCCCGCATTGATGAAAACGCCGGGTGCTCTTCGGAGCGCCCGGTGTTGTTGTTGGGGAATGGGGGGGTTGGATTACGAGCCGCAGCCGTTGGTGAAGAGCTGGAGGAACGCGGTGATATCGAAGAAGTCGTATTCTCCGTTGTGGTCGATATCGGCGATCGGGTCTTGGGTGCTCAGGAGTGAGAGGAAGAGGGAGAGGTCGAAGAAGTCGTTTTCGCCGGAGAAGTCGAGGTCGGCTTCGCAGGTGTGCCCGACCTTGATGGCGTCTTCGAGGTGATCGATCCTGAGGATGTAGCCCGGGGTGGTGGGCTGGGGGACCTCGATGGCGGTGAATGCGCCGGAGCGGTTGTTCGCGGAGACGACGGTGGCGGACCAGAACCCGTCGGGGTTGAAGCTGTTCTCGAAGACGACCGAGAGGGTGCCGTCCATCTGGAGTTCGGAGTTGAGGACGCGGATCCCGGCGGCGGTGTTCTCGTCGGTGATGGCGCAGCGGATGGTGGAGGTTTCGGTGAGGTCGAGCCCTGAGGTGAAGGTGGGGGGGTTTGTGTGGGGGGTGGGCTCGATGGTCCCGTGGTTGAGGATGTGGGTCTCGACGGTCCCGTGCCCGGCGAGGGTGTGGAGTGCGGTGTTGGTGAGGGTGGGTTGGGTTTCGTCGTCGTTGAGGACTTCGCTCCCGGTGATGTCGATCGATCCGGTGCCTTGGAGTTCGGTGTTGGTGTCGAGGATGAGTTTGGTCGGGAACTGGTTCGTGGATTCTTCGAGGGTGATGGTGTTGTTGTTCACGACGGTGCCGCGGATCCCGAAGTTGCCTGTGGCGATGAGGGTGATGGGGATATCGAGGGTGATGTCCTGGAAGGTGACGGTTTGCTGGATCTCCATGTATCCGGTTCCGAGGGCTTCGATCGCGCCTCCGATGAAGGTGGTTCCCCAGCAGTACATGTAGGAGTCGTTGACGAGGATTCTTGCTTGGGGGGTCTGGGTGAGGGTTCCGGTTGCGTGGAACTCGAGGGTGGCGCCGTTGGTGGCGCTGATGAGGTTGTTGTTCTGGAAGGTGGAGCCGTTGGGGATGCCGCCGATCCGGGTCACTTCTCCGGGCTGGTCCCCGGCGATGAGGCCTTCGTTGATGAAGTCGTGCACGAGGATCTGCACGCCTCCGCGGATGGTGTGGTCGGGTCCCTGGGTGACGACAGCGCCCGGGGTGGTGTCGATGGAGCCCTGCTGTGTGGACTGGATGGTGCCGGTTCCGTTCAGATGGGTTCCGGGGATGAGCTGGATCTCGGCGAAGCGGTCGTCTTTGGTTGGGTTGAGGGTGATGGTGTTGTTGTTGATGATGGTGCCGCCGAGGGTGAGCTCGGGATTGGAGGTGAAGGGTCGGTCGGGGACCATGATGGGCGGCGTGATGGTGGTGTTGATGAGGCGCGCGTCTCCGGCGTCTTTGACGAGGATGGATGCGTTGGGTCCCGCGTTGATGATCCCGCCGCTGATGGTTCCCTCGAGCTCGAGTAGGCCGTCCTGGATATCGACGATCCCGGTGCTCGATTGATTGACGGTGGATTGGCGGATCCAGAGAGTCGCGCCGTTCGTGATGCTGATGTTCGCGTTGTTCTCGATCCCGGCACCGTCGAAGCGCATGATCCTCGTGTCCGGGACATCGGAGTCCGCGATGATGTTCCCGTTGTTGACGATCGATCCGGAGATGGTGCCCGGTCCACGGATGGTGTGGTCGGGTCCGTTGGTGAGTGTGAACGTGTTCCGGGTGTTGATGGATCCCGTTCCGGAGGAGCTGTTGTCGGAGAACTCGATTTGTCCGGTTCCGTCGAGGAGGATATCGCTTTCGGCCCACACGGGGGCGCCGAAGGGGGTGGCGACGGGGAGGGCGATCTCGGCGTTGTTCGTGATCGTGTCGTAGAGGTTGAGACGCGCCCCGCCTTCGACGATGATTCGGGCGTTGTTGATCACGCTGTGGAGGTCGGCGGACTCGTGGACGAGGATGTCTCCTCCCGCTTCGCTTGAGAGGAGTGAGCCGGCGTGGATGGTTGCTTTCTCGATGTGGATGATCCCGTCGTTGGACAGCAGGATGCCTTGCTCGCCCTGGTGGATGACCATGTTGTCTCGGTCGAGTCTCAGGTTGCTGGCGAAGTTTGCTTGGATCGTTCCGTTGTTGAACAGCTCGTCCGTGAGGATGTTGAGTGTTTCGAAGATGCCGTCGGCGACGATGGTTCCGTTGTTGATGAGGGTGTCGGCGATGAGTTGTCCGCTCCCCGAGATGGTGTGGGGGGCTTCGTGGGTCAGGGTGGTGCCCGGAGCGAACTCGATGGTGGTGGTCGGTGGGACGGTGAAGACGGGGGTGATGATGTCGATCATCCCGGACCCGGCGATGGTCGCGGAGCTTTCCCAGCGGAGCAGGGTTTCGTTGCCGCTGGTGGACTCGAGTCGGTAGATCCCGTCGTTGGTCATGTCTCCGAAGAGTTGGTGTGTGAAGGTGGGGAGGAGGTGGACCGTTGCGCTTGGGTTGGTGTTGATGAGCTGGGCGCTGCTGATGTTGCTCGCGATCTGGATGGTGTAGATTCCCGTGTCGGGGATGATCGCGGTGTCCGAGGGGTTGATCGGCGCGCCCGTGGGGCTCCAGTTCGTCGGGACGTTCCAGAACCCGTCGGTGATCGGGAGCCAGGTGTGGGTCTGGGCGAAGCATGATCCGGCGCACAGTGTGAGTGCGCCGAGCGCGGCGAATTTCGGGGGCATTGGGGGTCTCCTCCGGAGCGGGGACGGATCATTCTCTCTCTGGGACGATCATACAAGCGGAGGGTCTCGTTCCTGACTGGATAATGAGAATCTCTCGGGTTCTTGGTGTGTATTGAGCGTGGGTCCCGGAATGAAAGACCCGGCGCATGGGATGCGCCGGGTGGGTTCTCGGTCATTGGGATATGGGGTGTTGGTTTATTCGCCGCACCCGTTGGTGAAGAGCTGGAGGAAGGCGGAGATGTCGAAGAAGTCGTATTCGCCGTCCCCGGTGATGTCGGCGGCGGGTCGGCCGTCGTTGAAGAGCATGAGGAAGGTGGAGATATCGAAGAAGTCGAGGTCTCCGGAGAGGTCGTAGTCTGCGTCGCAGACGTACCCGATCCGGATCTCGTCGTCGAAGTATCCGACCCGGAAGGTGAAGAAGGGGTTGGGGGAGTCGGGGGCGTTGACGGTGTCGAACTCGCCGGTGATGCCGTCGGGCGCAGAGACGATCTGCGCGGTCCAGATGTTTGCGGGGTCGAAGCCGTTGATGAAGGAAACGTCGAGGGTTCCTCCGGCGTTGAACATCCCGATGGGGAGATTGATCAGATCTGCGTTGTTGTTCGCGGCGACTTCGCACGCGTATACGCCTGAGGCGCCCATGGTGATGTCATTGAACGCGTTGAGGGTTCCGACGGAGAGTCCCGGCGCGACGGTTCCGTTGTTGACGAGTTCGATCTGGAGGTTGCCGATCCCCGAGAGGGTTTGGTCGGGTCCGAGGGTGACGACTTCGGTATCGGTCACGCCGGTGATCTGGGCGCGGGTCGTGAATCCGGAGAGTCGGATTTCTCCGGGTCCATCGATCGTCATGGAGTTCTGGAGTTCGATCAAGGTGACGGCGGCGCCGTTGGTCGGGTTGACGTCGATCAGGGCGTTGTTGGTGTGGGTGCTCCCGAGTCGGAGGATCTGGGCGGCGTTGATGTTGAGGGCGGCGTTGTTGGTGACGGAGGTGAGCGAGGAGGATGAGATGGTGATGAACGAGCCGCTCCCGGTGGATTCGAGCGAGCCTCCGGTGATGGCGGTTGCGCTGAGCTCGACGGTCGCGTTGTCGGCTGCGACCTTCGCGCCCGGCGCTTGGGTCATGGAGGAGTTGGATCCGAGTTCGAGCGTTGCGCCGTTGGTGGCTTGGATGGTGTTGCTGTTCTGCATCCCGTTCGAGAGGACCCGGAGTTCTTGGCCGGGGACGTCCGCGATGATGTGACCGTCGTTGACCATGGGGGTGGTGATCTGCCCGAATCCTCGGATGATGTGGTTTGCGCCGTTGGTGACGGTGAAGCTGTCCGAGTCTGCGGAGGAGACTTGGGATCGCGTGGTGAACCCGTTGAGTACGACGGAGCCGTTGCCGTTGAGTGCGCCGTCATCCGTGAACTGGATGATCGTGTTTGCGGCGCCGTTCGTGGGGTTGACCGTGATCGTGCTGTTGTTGGTGATGGAGTTGCCGATGTCCATGCGCTGGCCGGCGTTGACGCTGACGTTTGCGTTGTTGGTGACGGCGTTGAAGGTGGAGGTGTCGGCGACGATGTGGAGGCCCTTGGCGGACTCCAGTGTACCGGCGATGGTGGTGGCGTTGGTGTGACGGATCTGGCCGTCGATCGCGTCGAGGGTGCCGCCGCCGGATTGATCGAGTGTGAACCCGTTGAGTTCGAGTATGCCCCCATCGGCGGACATGGTCCCGTTGTTGGTCTTGTCGTTGCCGACGAGGAGGAGGGTTTGGCCCGGGTTGTTGGCGGTGGTGGTGCCGTCGTTGATGAGCGTGCCGAAGATGCGTCCGAACCCTTCGATCGTGTGGTTCGTGTCGTTGGTCAGGGTTCCTCCGCCGGCGGTGGTGATCTGGGCTCGTGTCGTGAACCCGTTGAGGGTGACCTTGCCCGGGCCGGTGAGGAGGACGTTGTTGTCGGCGTCGAGCGTGGTGGCCGCGGCGCCGTTGGTGGGGTTGACGGTGATGGTCCCGTTGTTGGTGATGGTGTCCGCGAGATTGAGCGTGCGTGACACGGAGATCTCGACGTTCCCGTTGATGGTGACGTCATCGAAGGTCGCGAACCCGTCGGAGACGACGGCGCCGCCGTTGATGCCTTCGACGGTGCCCCCGATGATGGTGGGCTGGTTCATGGTGACTTCGGCGTTGTCGGCGCGGACGACACCCGAGGGGCTCTGGGTGATGACGAGGTCGATGAAGTTGAGGGAGAGGATCCCGTTGTTGGTTGCGCCGATGAGGTTGTTGTTGGTGACGTTCCCGAATCGGAAGTCGAGGGTGTTGAAGGGGTTGTCCGCGAGGATGGCCCCGTCGTTGACGAAGTCGCCGAAGATCTGACCGAACCCGTGGATGGTGTGGTTTGCGCCGTGGGTGATGGTCGCGCCGGTGTCGGCGACAAGGCGAGCGCGCGTGGTGAATCCGTTGAGCTCGATGGTGCCCGATCCGGAGATGATGGCGTTGTTGTCCCAGATGAGGGTGGTCTGGGCGGCGCCGTTGTTGGGGTTGACCAGGTAGACGCCTTCGTTGTCGAGGTTCCCGAAGAGTGTGTGAACGCGCGACGCGTTGAGTGCGATGGTGGCGCTCGGGTTGCTGTTGGTGATGTCGTCGGTGGAGAAGTTGCCGGAGATGGAGATGGTGTAGGACCCGTTGTTGGGGATGAAGGCGTCGCTCGTGCTGGTGATGGGCGCGATGACGGGGGACCAGTTTGTGGGGATGGACCAGAAGCCGTCGGTGGTGATGTTCCAGGTGGATGTCTGGGCGAGCCCGGCGCTGGTGAACAACGCGAGCGCGGCGACGGCGGTGGTGGTGTGCTTGGTCATGGTGTTCCCTCTCAGTGTTCGGTTCGGAATGCGTTCCGCTATGGTACAGGGAGAACGCCCTAGGACCAAGCGAGAGTGCCCGTGCATTGGGGGTTTTGCTGGGTGTGGGTCTGGGGGAGGTGTGGGATATCGGACGTCGGGTGGGTACGAAAGAGCCCCTCGCGGGACGAGGGGCTCGAGGGGGGATGGAAATCGGGTGCGGGTTTACGGGCAGCCCACGCTGAGGTCCTGGAGGAAGCTGGAGATGTCGAAGAAGTCGAACCCGCCGTCGTTGTTGATGTCTACTTCGTTCTGGAGGAGGAAGGAGACGTCGAAGAAGTCGGCGTTGGTGTCGCCGTTGAGGTCGGCGGGGCATGTGGGCGCGGGGTCTTCGCACGTGGTGAGGGTGATGGAGACGGCATCGACGGCGGCTTCGACGACGGAGCCCTCTCCGGTGTCTCCAGCGCGGAAGCGGATCCGGACCTGGTCGGAGGGGCTGGTGAAGATCTGGGTGAGGTCGAACTCGTAGAGGTTCCAGCCACCACCCGCGGCGGGGTCGCCGGGACCGATGGTGTCGAGGGATTGCCAAGTGCTTCCGTTGTTGTTGGAGATGTCCACGAACATGGTGTCGTCGGCGACCCCGATGTTGTTGGAGTACCAGAGCGCGTAGGAGAGGACGGGGGTTCCGATCCCGGTCCCGTCGAGCGCGGGGGAGGTGAGGATGGTGGTGCCGCCGTCTACGTCGGAGTTGCCTGCTTCGTTGTCGGTGAGGTAGCAGCGTCCGGAGCCGTCGAAGTCGGCGTTGGGATCGCCGCGATCGCCGGCGGCGGGGATGCCTCGTTCCCAGGCGCCGTCGGTGACGGTCCCGGAGACGGACCAGCCCGTGTTGGTTTCGAAGTTGTCGTTGGAGACGAGTTCGATGGAGGAGACGACGGGGGCTTCGTAGAAGCTCGAGGGCGCGTCGCTCGGGAGGGTGTTGGTGTTGGAGTTGGTGTCGGTCGCGATGAAGTAGTAGCGGAAGGTTTCATCGCACGAGACGGCCGGGGCGTTGGTGCTCCATGTGCCGTCGGTGTTGTCGGTCATCGGGTAGGGCTGGAAGCCCGCACCGGTGTCGGCCATGAGCTGGACGTTGGAGATGGTGGTCCCGTCGCGCTGCGCGACTTCGACGCTGAGGGTGTCTGTGGAATCGGGCGCGATGGTGTCGGGGAGGTTGGTTTCCATGAGCGCGAAGGGGATGAGGGGCGCGTCGAGACGGACGAGGAAGAGCCCGCGCTCGATGTCGGAGATCGCGATGGTCCCGGACTCGAAGAAGGGGTAGTTGGACCATGCGCCGTTGAAGTTGGCGCTGTCGGACCCGGGGTAGGTGTCGAAGTAGGCGATCTGGACGGGGTCGGCGGGGTTGATCGCATCGAAGACGCGCAGACCCGAGCGGTAGTTCGCTTGGTAGATGACGGAGTCTTTCACGTAGAGGTTGTGGTCGATGGAGGTCGATCCGGACGTGAAGGTCTTGACGAAGAAGGGGTTCTCGGGGTCTTCGATGTTGATGAGGCGCGTGGTGGTGAGGGAGACGGTGGAGCCCTCGTCGAGTTCGTCGTTGAGGTAGAGGTAGCGTTGGTCCTCTGAGATCCAGAGTTGGTGGGAGTATCCGGAAGCGGGGTAGTAGAGGGTGGAGAGGAGGACGGGCGCGTTGGGGTTGGTCACATCGACGATGCGGAGGCCGGTCTGTGAGAACCCGCCGGAGAAACCGGAGGCGCAGAAGGCGATCTCTCGACCGGCGAGGGGGCCGGAGTCCCAGACGACGACCTGCGCGTCGTGGACGTACATGTCGGTCCATCCGCCGTCGAGCTGGGGGAGTTCGGGGTTGGAGATGTCGAGGTGGATGAGCCCGCCGTTGCCGATGTTGGCGCCGACGACCCAGAGGGATCCGGTTTCTTCGTTGGCGACGATGTTGTGGGTGGTGGAGTAGCCGCCGGAGGTCCAGTTGCGGACGAGGGTGACGTTGCCGTTATCGATGTCGGACATATCCATGACCTGGACGCCGGAGCCGCCTTCGGAGACGCCGTAGGCGTAGTTCCCGAGGACCTTGACGTCGTGCCAATCGGAGAGGGGTCCGGTGACGGTGTCCACGATGACGGGGTTGGTGGGGTTGGTGACATCGACGAAGGCGTATCCGCCGTAGAGGCCCATGATGACGTATTCACGGCCTGAGGGTGAGGTGTAGCCCCAGCAGTCGTTCCCGAAGGAAGAGTTGACGCCGGTGAAGTTGTTGAGGGGGATCTGGGCGAGGAGGGTCATGCCCTGGGCGTCGAAGAGCCCGGTGGTGATCTGTTCACCGAGTCGGACGACGGGGCCGGGGACCATGGCTTGTTTGTCGAGTAGTTTGCGTGCGTCGTCGTCGTGCGCGTGCACAGCGGTGGTGAGGGTCGCGGCGAGAACAGCGGCGGCGATCGGCGCGGGGTGCCGGGTCGAGGGGGTACGCATGCGTACGTCCTTTCGGTATGTCGTCTCTGCGCCTTCGGGTTGGGCGCGCAAGAATGATCGGATATCCCAGAACGGGACCTCAATCTATCCGAATATGAGTGTGGACGGTTGCAGAAAGTCGGGATCGGATCGGGTGTTTCGGAAGGACGGAGCGACGGATGAGCCGGGAATGGATAGGTGTTTGGTTCGTGTTGGTTCTCGGGCTCTTGGTGATGGGTGGTATCGCCCAGGAGCCCGGGGATGAGGTCGCGCCGGTTCGGGGCGGGATTCTCGTGGTGGAGGAATCGGTGCGGCCGGTGGTTGTGGTGCGCTGGGTGGGGAAGGACGGGATCCGGGAGGCGCTGGAAGTGCTTCCGTACACGGCGCCTGTAGGGGGAGAAGCGATCGGGGGCGAGGACGAGAATGTGCTCGCGTATGTGACGGTGGGGGGGACGCGTGTCGAGACGGGCGCGGGTCATCCCAACGGGTTGGTGTTGCGTGTGGGGTTGACGAAACAGGAGAATGCGCGTCCGTTCTTCGAGGACATCGTGCCGGGATCGTTTGTCGAGATCGATCTGCTGGGCGCGGAGCTGTCCCAGCCCGTGAAGGAGCACACGGGGACGGGGCTCATGCATTTGAAGTACGCGCTGGGTGATCTGGAAGCGTGCTCGATCCCGGGGACGGCGCGGAATCAGTATCTGCTGTCCGATCCGGAGGACACGCTCGGGGGGCGCGTGATCCGGGACGTGAACGCGACCCCCGGGGCGCTTTCGGGGGTTGAGGGGATGGGGTCGATCGATGTGAAGGTGCGCGGGGAGGACTCGGACATCGTGGATGTGCGCGTCCGTGTCCCGTATGGGTTGTTGCGCCATCTTCAGGACCCGTGGGCTTCGGATCTCCCGAACACGTTCTTCGAGCCCATCCATCTCCATATGGAGGTCGAGATGCTCCCAGAATGGGCGCCCCCGTACGATCGGGTCTGGACGCCGGAGGTGAATACTCCGGAGGAGGGCGAGTCCGGGGATGATGCGGATTCGAGCGAGGACGATTCATGAACGAGCACGATCGGAGAGCGCTGGATGTTGCGATCGAACAAGCGATCAAGTCGCGCGACGAGGGGGGGATCCCGATCGGGTCGGCGCTGATGGCTCCGGATGGGACGATCGTCGCGCGGGGGCACAACATGCGCGTTCAGTCGGGTGATCCGACGGCTCACGCGGAGACGGTGTGCATCCGCAATGCGGGTCGCCGTCGGGATTGGCACACGTTGACCCTTGCTTCGACGTTGTCCCCGTGCGCGATGTGCACGGGGACGGCGGTGCTGCACCGGATCCCGAGGGTGGTGATCGGGGAGCACGAGACGTTCATGGGGCGCGAGGATTGGTTGCACGGGGAGGGGGTGGAGATCGTGCTCGCTGATGATGAGCGTTGCAAGGAACTGATGCGCGCGTTCATCCAGGCGCATCCGGACCTGTGGGACGAGGACATCGGGGTCCCCGAGTCGTAAGGCGGGGCTTTAGTTGGTGCCGTAGATCCGGTCCCCGGCGTCTCCGAGCCCGGGGAGGATGTAGCCCTTGTCGTTGAGCTTCTCGTCGAGGGCGGCGGTGTAGAGGGTGACGTCGGGGTGATCGTTGCGGAGTCGCGCGACGCCTTCGGGGGCGGCGACGAGGCAGATCATCCGGAGATCTTTCGCGCCCTGGTCTTTGAGCATGGTGAGCGCGGCGCTGGCGCTCCCTCCGGTCGCGAGCATGGGGTCCACGAGGATGACGGGTCCGGCGCTGAGGTCGCTCGGGAGTTTCTCGAGGTAGGTGACGGGTTCGAGGGTTTGTTCGTCGCGTGCGAGCCCGAGGTGTCCGACCCGTGCTTCGGGCATGACGTCGAGGATCCCGTCGATCATCCCGAGCCCGGCGCGGAGGACGGGGACGATGGTGACGGTCCCCTTGAGTACGTTGCACGAGGTGGTCGTCATTGGGGTCTGGACATCGATGGGTGTGGTTTCGAAGGTCCGGGTGACTTCGTAGACCATGAGCCCGGCGATCTGCTTGAGGGTGGCGCGGAACATTCGGTGCGCGGTGGTCTGGTCCCGGATCGTCGCGAGCTTGTGCGCGATGAGGGGGTGGTGGAAGACGACGAGACCTTGGTGATCGTGGGTGTTCATGGTGGGTGAGTGTATGTGGGTTGAAAAAGACGAGCCCCGCACGTTGGTGCGGGGCTCGATGGGATCAACAGATCAGCGTTTGGGTGCTCGGATTACGGGCAGCCCTTGCTGAAGGCCTGGAGGAAGGCGGAGACGTCGAAGAAGTCGTACTCGCCGTCCATGTTGAAGTCGGCCTCGGGGCGCTCGTTGCCGAGGGCTTGGAGGAAGGCGGAGACGTCGAAGAAGTCGAGCATGTCATCGCCGGTGAAGTCGGCGGCACAGTCGGCGGCGGCCATGGGGACCATCGCACCGACGGTGAGGGACATGCCGTCCTTGAAGGTGCCGAGGGTGACGTTGCCTTCGACGGGGGGCGAGTCGGTTTCGAAGCAGAAGTTGTACATGGTGCCCCAGCGGATGGCGTTGGCCCAGACGTTCTGGGCTTCGGTCTGGGTGGCCCAGGTGATGGAGCCGGAGCCTTCGGTGGCGACCCAGTCGGTGCCGTCCACGTTGGAGTCAACGGTGGAGTGGTAGTGGATGTCGTGGAAGAAGTGCCCGGAGGTGGCGGTGTTGACGGGGATGGAGACACTCGCGACACCACGGTCGGAGTTCTGGTTGTAGACCCCGTAGTCGTAGCGGTACATTCCGCCGCCGAGGTCGGTGACCTTGGAGGCGACGATGAGGCGGCCGTCTTCCGGGACCATGTCGATGGACTCGATCATGACGTCGGGGTTCTGGACCTGCCACGCGTTGATGACGGGCTGCTCACGGAAGGTTTGGCCCGTGGTCGAAGCGTTGAAGGAGGACTGGTTGATGTTGAGGCGCTTGTACGACACGTTGTTCATGTTCGTGCCGGCGGCGTAGTCGTCCTTGATGGTGTAGAGCCCTTCGACGTAGAAGGTGGCCGTGGAGTCCTCGATGTCGGACTGGTTGACCTGGATGCGCTTGAAGATGGCGTTGCCCGACTGGTTGATCCCGGTGTAGGGGTAGACGAACTGAGCGGTGTAGGGGTTGACTTCGGTACGGGGACCGAGGTCGCCCTGGGTGCCGTTGAGGCCGGCCCCGTAGGGGTCGGAGCAGCCCGAGCCGAGGGAGGAGAAGGAGCCGTCGCCGGCGCAGGGACCACAGACGGTGCCCTGGAGGGAGGCGAAGGAGTGCTTGAGCTGGGTGACACCGAGCTGCATGAGGCGTTCGGTTTCGTTGTCGTACTTCCACATGGTCACGCCGATGACCGGGTGGTTGGGGGTGCCGTCGATCCAGTCGGCGGGCGAGGTCCCGATGTTACAGGCGGTGGTCCCGACCGAGTAGGCGCGGATGCCTCCGATGTTCCCGTAGTTGTTGACGTCGTCGAGCGAGCCGCAGATGACGTCGGGGGTCGCGAAGGCGGTGCCGGCAGCGATCGCCATCGCGGCGGTGATGGTGGTACGCATCATGTTTGAAATCCTCCAGGTCTCTTGGATTGCAGTGAGTGGACTCTCAGAATACAGGGACCCCGTGGGAATTGAAACCGGGATCTTGGGAGAAAGTCGTGAATATTTACGAACATTATCCGAACTTGTTTCGGATTCGGGTGATTATGGGCAGCCGAGGTTCAGATCTTGGAGGAACGCGGAGATGTCGAAGAAGTCGAAGGAGCTGTCGTTGTTGTAGTCGATCTGTCCGCTGAGAAGCTCCGAGATATCGAAGAAATCGAGGTTCCCGTCCATGTTGAGATCCGGGGCGCAGTCTCCGGAGGAGACCGTCAGGTCGCATGGTGCTTCTGCGAGGTATCCGAGGATCCGTTCCTGGACCCGTTCGTGGAAGCGGAGGTCCATGTTGGAGAGTCCGCCGGGGCAGAGGTGGCAGTAGGACATGATGGTGCCGCTGGGGTCGGAGCAATCGCCGTTGCCGCAGTCATCGACGGTGGGGAAGTAGGAGTCGTGGGTGTGTCCTGACCCGAAGTTGTGACCCATTTCGTGGGCGACAACGATGAGGTCCCAGTTGTTGTCGTCGTTATCGAGGGGGGTGGGGAAGAACCCGTTGAGGTTCGCTGAGACCCCGTACTCGAACTCTTCGTTGCAGGTGGACCCGACCCAGGCGAGCCCGCCTCCGAGGTCCCGTCCGGAGAGCCCGTGTCCCATGTCGCGTTCGACGCTGCTGAGGGCGCCGGTGAAGAAGAGGTCCTGGATGTCGTAGAGGTATTCGAAGATGTCGGACCCGGAGTAGGGGTCGTTGTTGGCGGTGTAGGTGCGGATGAACCCGACCTCGAGCTCCATGTTGACGTCTCGTTCGTAGATGGTGGAGATGGCGCCGATGAGGGTTGCGACGTAGTTGCTCGAGGCGACCTCGTTGCCTCCGAAGAGTTGGGTGTACTCGTAGTCGGTTTCGAAGGCGATGGTGGCGCGTCGCGCGGGGGGTGTGCCCAGGGGGTTCTGGGTGTCGAGGTGCTGCTCCCCGGTCTGCTGGATGAGTCTGTTGAAGAAGGGGTTGGAGGAATCGACGGCGCAGGTTTGGCCGGGGGCGGCGATATTGAGCGTTTCGGACGGCGCGACGCTGAGGGTTCCGTGGTCCCGGCCGGTCGAGAGGACGAGGGCGCCCTCGTGGGTCCGGACGAAGCCGTTGGTGGCGCCGGGGGTGATCGCGATGAACGCGATCTGGTCGGGGTCGCCGGCGACGTGACCACGGAGGAACACGCTCGATGAGAGGTCGAGGGTGTTGGATTGTCCGTGCTCGTCGATGTTGATGATCTGCGCGTTGTCGCTCAGGGGGGAGAAGCGCTCGAGTTCCAGGAGCACGCTCGTGGCGCGGTCGATCGGGAGCTCGATCATGAGTTCTGAGCCCAGCGCGAGGGTCGAGAGGGATTCGGGGGAGGTGAGCGTTTGGGGCGCGTGCTCGAGCGACACGTTGCGCGGCGCGTCTGCGGCGTGGACGGGGGTCGCGAGGGCGGCGCTCACGAGAATCGCGGCGATGGAGAGCGGGCGGTTGGGCATTTGCGGTGCTCCTCTGAGTGGATGACGGATTGTGGGCCCAGGCGCGGGATGGCGCTGTGCGTGTGGAATGTGGGGTTGAAGACCCCGCGGCGAACGCCGCGTGCTGGTCGATACGGGTGGCGGGTGTGAGCGGTTGCGTTGGCTTGCTAGGATTCGGGGCAGGAGGATCGGACCGGAAGGCACGGAGTTGACGATGATGGCCGGGACGGCGCTCTCGATCGAGAATCTGATGTATCAGTATCCGGGTGCGCACGGGCCGAGTGTCCGTGTGGGGTCGCTTGTTGTGGGGGAGGGGGAGCACGTGGTGCTCACGGGGTCGAGCGGGTCGGGGAAGAGCACGATCCTGAATCTCGTGTCGGGTCTGATGGACCCGACCCGGGGTCGGGTGCTTGTGCACGGGACGGACATCCACGCGCTGAAGGGCGCGAAGCGGGACCGTTTCCGTGGTCGGACCATCGGGATGGTGTTCCAGACCCACAACCTGCTCAGCGGGTTTTCGGCGATGGACAACGTGCTGGCCGCCCTGATGTTCTCCGCGCAGCCCCGGCGCGAGCACGATGCGCATGCGCGTGAGCTGCTGGAGCGTTTGGGGATCGAGCGACCCGGGGCGCGGGTCGAGGCGTTGTCGATCGGTCAGCAGCAACGGGTGGCGGTGGCTCGCGCGGTCGCGTGTCGTCCGGCGTTGGTGCTCGCGGATGAACCGACGGCCGCGCTGGATCCGGAGCACGCGCGGGGCGCGGTCGAGATGCTCGAGGGCGCGTGCAGAGCGGTGGGGGCGGCGTTGGTGTGTGTGACCCATGATCTGTCGTTGGTGGATCGGTTCGATCGTCACCGGGAGCTGTCGGAGCTCTCGAACGAAGCGGGGGTGTCCTGATGGCGCTTCGTGACTGGGACATCGTGACAAGATCGGTGAAGGCGCGGATGTTCTCGAGCGTGACGACGATCGTGACGGTCGCGATCGCGCTGGCGCTGGTGACGTTGCTCGTGTCGATGAAGTCGTCCGCGCGGGACGCGTTCTCTCGGGGGACGGGGAATGCGCAGATGCTCATCTCGCGCGACCCGAGCGCATTGACGAGTGTGCTCAATAGCTTGTTCTACACGGATGTCCCGACGAATCCGATCCCGTGGTCGGACTACGAGGCGCTGTCGGGGTCGTACCCGTTCGCGTTTGCTGAGCCGACGGCGATGGGTGATTCGTACAAGGGGCACTACGTCGTCGGGGTGCGCCAGACGTACTTCGTGAACTTCTTCCCGATTGCTGGGCAGCCCTTTGGGCTCGATGAGGGGCGGGTGTTCAGTGATGATTTCGAGCTGGTGCTTGGGTCCGAGGCGCAGCGGATGACGGGGCTGCGGATCGGGGACGAGATCTCGATCATGCACGGCGCGCCGCGCAGCAAGGGTGCGCACGCGCACGGGGAGTTTGTGTACGAGGTGGTGGGGGTGCTTGAGCCCACGGGATCGGCGCACGATCGCGCGATGTTCAGCTCGCTCGAGAGCGCGTGGGTGCTCCATGCGTTCGATCGGCTACTGGACGAGGGGGTGACGCTCGATCGTCCGATGACGCGTCTGGATCTGGAGGCGCAGGATAAGCAGATCACGGGGGTGGTGGCTTCGCTCGGGGCGCGGACGGCCGCGCTGAATCAGATCCTGGCGCGGATCGGGAGGGACCCGAACTGGACGGTGGCGCAGCCCGCGGACACGGTGCGGAAGCTGTTCTCGATCGTGGGGAGTGTGGACCAGATCCTGATCGCGATGGGGATCGCGGTGCTGTTGTCGTCGGGTGTGTCCATCATGGTGGCGCTGTACAACTCGATGGAGCAGCGCCGGAGACAGATCGCGATCCTGCGCGTGCTGGGGGCTTCGCGTTGGCGCGTGTTCAACCTGGTGCTGACGGAGTCGGCGCTGATCGGGCTTGTGGGTGGGGCGCTGGGTGTGGTGTTCGGGATCGTCGGTGGGCGCGTGGTGTCCGGGGTGCTCGAGGCGCGGCTCGGGCTCGTGGTGGAGCCCGCGCTCCCGCTTCCGGGGTATCTCGGAATGATCCTGGTGACGATCGTGTTGTCGATGATGGCCGGGATCATCCCGGCGTGTGTTGCGTACCGGACGAGCGTGGTCCGGGCGCTCCGTCCGATGGGCTGAGCGCGGAAGGAAGGTGTTCGATGGCATACTTCTGGTCGTTCATACTCGCGCTGGTGGTCGTGACGGGGGTGCTCGCCGGTGTCGATCTCCGGGGGGGTGAATCGGAACAGGCCGCAACGGTCACGCTGATCGAACTGCCCGAGTGGGAGGGTGTGATCGAAGCTAAACCGTCCGCTGTGGAAGAGATGGTGCAGGATGAGCCCGTGATCGATGATGCGATTGATCCGGGCGAGGCATCGGAGACGGTGGTTGATGAGCCCGTGCCGTCTGAAGCGCTTGCTCAGGCGACGGAATCGGATGCGGAGATCAGCACGGGTCCTGTAGACGGGAGCGTTGAGATCGCGACCGCGCCGAGCGAGCCCGAAGCAGCGCCGGACACGGAGCCCAAGGCGGACATCGTGATCGACCCCGAGGTGCTCGCGAAACTCGCGGCCGCGGCTGAGGCACAGAAGCGGACCGAGCCCGAGGTGGATGAGGACCCCGGGTACACGATCAACGACGATGGTTCGATTCTGGTCCGATCGGACACGGGGGACGTGACGATCCCGGGGAGGGGGACGGATTCGTCTGCGTATGTGCTCTCGTGGGATCTGCTGCGCCGGGTGCAGCGCGAGTACGACCCGAAGAAAGATCTGGATGATCTTCCGGAGTGGTTGAGCGCGCTCGACGGGAAGCGGGTGGTGATCGAGGGGAACACGCTTGTGGCGCTCGTGGCTTCGGAGACCAAGGAACTGCTGGTGATGCAGAACCCGTGGGACGGGTGCTGTATCGGTGTGCCCCCGACCCCGTACGACGCTGTCGAGGTCAAGCTCAACAACCCCGTGACGTTCGGGTACAGCGCGACGGGGTACGGCTCGATCAAGGGGACGATGCGGATCGATCCGTATGTCGTGTCCGGGTGGTTGCTGGGGCTGTACGTCATCGAGGACGCGAGCTACACGAGCGGCGAGGGTGTGGAACTCCCGGAGCTCTGATCGGTATCACGGATGACGCGTCGATGAGGCGTTGAAACGAACAACGCCCGCGTGTGGGGACGCGCGGGCGTTGTCGTTGGGTGTTGGGATGTTCTGCTCGGGTTACTCGTCGTCTTCGCCGTCCACGAGCGGGCCCATCTGTTCGGGCTCGGGCTCGGGCTTGGGCTTGCAGATGAGCAGCACGGTCGCGCCGCCGACGGCGGAGAGCGCCGAGGCAACGAGGATCGCGAGTTTGGCGTGCTCGAGGTGTGCGGTGCTGTTCGCGAACGCGAGGTTCGCGATGAAGATCGCCATGGTGAAGCCGATGCCGCCGAGCCATGCGGCGCCGAAGAGGTGGCGCCAGCTCACGCCGCGCGGGAGCGAAGCGATGCCCATGATGCACGCGAGCCAGCAGAGCCCGACGATCCCGAGGGGTTTGCCCACGAAGAGCCCGAGGACGATGCCGATGGCGGCGGGGTCTCCGAGGTTCTCCATGACGCCGCCCTGGACGGGGATCCCGGCGTTGGCGAGCGCGAAGATGGGGATGATGACGAAGGCGGCCCAGGGGTGGATCGCGTGCTCCATCCGGTGGAGGGGGGTGAGGACGAGCTTCCCGTTCTCGATGATGGCGTTGACGGCCGCGCGACGGATGGTGGATTGCTTAACGTCGTGGTTGGGGTCGTCGTGGGCGTTCTCGAAGACCTCGAGCGCTTTGCGTGTTGCGTAGGAGAAGCGGACGGCGTTGACACGGGCGTGCGCGGGGATGGTCATGGCGAGCATGACGCCGGCGATGGTCGCGTGGACGCCGGACATGTAGACGAAGTACCAGAGCGGGAGCCCGGCGACGAGGTAGAGGATGATCCAGCGGACCCGGATGATGTTCATGAACATGAGGAGCGCGACGACGGATCCTGCGTATCCGAGGTAGGCGAGATCGAGGTTGTCCGTGTAGAAGACGGCGATGACGACGAGCGCGCCCAGGTCGTCAACGATCGCGAGGGAGGTGAGGAAGACTTTGAGGGAGAGGGGGACGCGCGAACCGAGCATGGCGAGGATCCCGACAGCGAACGCGATATCGGTCGCCATGGGGATCCCCCATCCCCCGATGGTTTCCTTCCCGAAGTTGAATGCGACGAAGATGAGGGCGGGGCCGATCATCCCTCCGAGCGCGCCGAAGATGGGGAGCGCGGCACGCTTGGGTGAAGCGAGCTCGCCGACGAGGACCTCGCGTTTGATCTCGAGCCCGACCACGAGGAAGAAGACGGCCATGAGAAGGTCGTTGATCCAGTGGACCATGGACAAGCCCTGGTACCAGTGGGGCTCGTTGGGGAGGGGGTGCCAGCCATCGCCGTAGGTGGATGCTTCGGCGTGGTCGGTCTCGATCATCGAGATGTCGTCGGCGGCTTGTTCGATGGATTCGACGACGTCTTCAGCGGTTTCTTCGAGTTCCGACTCGCTGTGGTCGTCGTGATCGTCGTGGTCGTCCGCATGGTCATCGATGTGGTCATCGGAGCCTGGTGCGTGCGCGTCGTCCCCGTGTTCGTCGTGACCCCCGCTGTGGGTGTCGTGGGGGTTGTCTGCGACGGTGATCCGGATTTCGGTGTCGTTGAAGATTTCCTTGTAGGAGTCGTAGTCCGTGTTCGCCCAGATCATGGCGATGGCCGTCATGAGGAGGAGAACGATCCCGCCGGCGGACGAGAGGGAGGCGAATCGTTGGAAGGGTCGCGCGAGACGTTCTCCGGGTTCCGGGTGGAGATCGTACTTCGCGGTGGGGATGTCGTGATCGTGGGCCATCGTGTGCTCCGGATGAGGCGCGACAAGTCGTGTTGGTCTCACGGTTATCGAACGAACTCTTCCGGCGGATTGAGCGAAATCGGGGATCGATGCGCGAATCCGAGTCGGGGTGTACCCGGTTCCGGGGTGGGATTGAGGGCCCTGGGGTCCGGGATGTCGGGGTCGTTTATCCGAAAATCGAGGAGAGCCCGAGGATCTCAGCGATGCGCTGGCTCGCGTGCACACACTGGGTGGCGAGCTCCGGGTTTGTCAGGTCCTCGGGGGCGATCGTGTCGGGGTAGGTCTCGTTCACACAGCTCACGAGCTTGTCGTAGAGCTCGTCCGTGAGGAGAACCCCTTGGTGGATCGCGGAGAGCTCGTCGTCGGTCAGGACCACGCGCAGGCGCAGGCAGGCCGGGCCGCCCCCGTTGTTCATGGATTCACGGACATCCATATAGATGACGTCGTTGATGGGGTTGAACCGGTCCTCGATGATCCGATCGACGAAGGCGCTGACGCGCGGGTTCTCGGAGACCTCACTCGGCGCGATCAGGCGCATGTCCCCCGGCGCGATCGTGACGATCTGGGAGTTGAAGATGTAGGACGTGACCGCATCCTCGATGGAGAAGTCCGTCTCGCGCGCTTCGAGCACGACCATGTTGGATTTGCTCGGGTCCATGAGGTCGTTCATCAGGGTGCGCGAGGTCGCGAAGGACTGCTCGTGGTAGAGGAAGACGTTCTCATTCCCCGTCGCGATGACGTCGTTGTGGAAGACCCCGGAGTCGATGGCGTCGGGGTGTTGGCGCGCGAGGATGACTTTGCTGGGGTCGAGCTTGTGGTTGCGCACGAGGGCTTGGCACGAGGCGCGGGTCTGGCGCGCGGGGAAACGTCGCGAGACGGTCATCGGGTCGTGCGCATCGATCCCGTAGACGAAGAGCTCGATCCCGGGTTCCCCGTGGGAGGTGGAGAAGCGGACGTGGTTGGCGGCGCCCTCGTCGGCGAAGCGGGGTTGGCTCGGGAGCGCGTCGTGGACCACGAACTTGTCATCGTCGTGGAAGATCGCGCGGAGGGCGCGGGTGGTGGTGTGGTGCTCGAAGGATCGGTGGAGGTTCGAGACGAGGTTCGCGGGGGTGAGGTGGACCTTGTTGTCCGAGGTGTCCGCGCTGGGGGACACGGTCGCGGCGTTGGCGCTCCACATCGCGCTCGCGCTCCACGCGGCGGCGAGGATGGAGGGGTCCGCGTTCTGCGCGTCCTTGAGGACCTGCCCGTCGTCTCCGGAGAACCCGAGCTCCCGGAGGAACCCGAGGTCTGGACGCGCGTGGGGGGGGAGCACGCCCTGGGTGAGCCCGAGGTCCATGAGGGCTTTCATCTTGGCGAGCCCCTGGAGCGCGGCTTGTTTGGGCTTGGAGGTCTGCCCGGCGTTGGACGCGGAGGCGACATTCCCGGGGGAGAGCCCGGCGTAGTTGTGGGAAGCGCCGATCAGGCCGTCGAAGTTGACTTCTCGCGCGTTCGTGTTGGGCATAGAGAGAGGATAGCTCGGGTGGATGCGCAAAAAGACGTCCCGCGCTCCTGGAGAAGAGCGCGGGACGTGGATGAAGGTTCGGATCTCTGGGTTCGAGTTTACGGGCAGGTCGCGCCGGCCTGGAGGAAGGCGGAGATGTCGAAGAAGTCGAACTGGGTATCACCGTTGAAATCGACCTGACCCTGGAGGAGGGCGGAGATGTCGAAGAAGTCGAACCCGCCGTCGCCGGTGAGGTCCGCTTCGCAGGGCTCACCACCCACGAGCGCGACGAGCGCGGCCCGGTCGTCCGCGCCGGGGACGTCAACGCCGTCGAGGTCGCTCAGGCACGCGGCGGCGAGGTAGGCGTTCGCGAGTCGGTCCTGGAAGACGTAGGACTGGAAGTTCTGACCCGGGTTGTTCGGATCAGCGATGGGCATGTTGGTGTCGGGGTGGATGTAGTCCTCGGTCGAATCGAAGTCCGCGCCCATGAGGGTGGAGTCGAAGAGCGCGAGGTCGTCGGCGTCCGCGTCGCCGTCGAAGTCGAGGTCGCCATCGACGAAGCGGAACTGGGTGATCCCGAGCGTGGGCGCGTCGTTGAAGAACCCGGGGGTGAGCTTGAACGCGTCGTCGGCGTTGGTCCCGATGGAGATGTCGGCGAACCCGTCGCCCATCGGGTCGGTGGGTGCGCCGTAGGCGGCGGGGTCGTAGGCGAAGAGGATCGCGGGCGCGATGTTCTCGCCGTAGATGAACTCTTCATCAGCGATGCGGGTGGGGACGGTCATCCCTTCGGAGTTCATGCGCGATCCGAGCATGGGGTTGGACCCGTAGTACGCGACGCGCGAGACCATGTCGGGGTTGAAGCCCGGGGTGTCGGAGATCTCGTACTGGGAGGTGCGGACGTATTCCTTTCCTCCCCCGTTGGACCACGCGACGGAGTCGATGATCTGGAAGGGGTCGCACATCGCGGCGGGGGGCGCGGGGGGGAACCCGACTTCGGAGTTGACGGAGGGCTCGATCCCGAAATCGACTTTGCCGTCGAAATCGACATCGGGGTTGGTGTCCTTGTGGACCGAGTACCCGGGCGCGTAGACGGATGCGCCGTCCACGATCGAGTGGAAGGGGCGCTTGCGCATGAGGATGTAGGTCGAGGAACCGTCGTTCTCGAGCTTCCCGGCCTGTTCGGTGGATCCGGGGATGGGGATGTGCGCGTCGAACCAGGACTCGCCCGTGGTTTCCGGCGGGATGACCTTGGGGATGAAGGACTGGGAGTCGGTGTTGATGTAGAGGACGAGGAACCCGTTGGATCCGATGGAGAGCCCGTCGAGGGAGAAGCACTCATCGATCTCTGCGTAGGAGTCGGGGATGTCGTTCTCGGGGCCGAAGAGCCCCCCGCCGTCCTGACCGCCCTTGAACAGACCGACGGCGTAGCCCGTGAGGTCCATCCCGGGCTTCCCGTAGAGCTCGATGTACTCGAGGACCTCGTCGTTGAGCTCGGCGGGACCCTGGGGGTTCTCCCAGACCTCGTTGATGACGACCTGTCCGAACGCGCCGGAGGACGTGAGCGCGAGCCCGGCGAAGGCGATGATGTGCTTGTTCATGGTGATCTCTCTCTTCTCTCTTTGGGTGTTGCTCGGCTGTACTGAGCCCGCGCCGAGCGCGCGGTGTGGTTCGTGGTTCAGTTGTTGTACTTCCCGGAGAGGAGCTCTCCCGTGAAGATCTGGTTCGGGCTGAAGTCGGGGTAGACGGGGAGCCCGTTGTCGCGTTCCTGGTTGGGGTCGTAGTTGAAGGTCTGGTCCCCGTTTGCGTCACGGAAGGACGCGACGTGCCCGTCGGCGAAGACGAAGTTGCCTTCTGTGTTGTCGTGACCCCGGGTGAAGAGCCCGCGCTTCCGGGTGTGCGCGGTCCCGAAGTCGGAGAGGTCGTGGGAGACGAATCGGGTCCCGATGCGCCATGCCGGGCCGTCGGTCAGGGCCTTGATCGCTGGGAGTGTTTCGTTGTCGATGACGATGATGTCGTTGGTGTCGTTGGAGAGCCCGTCGATGCGTGCGTCGGCGAGGAGGGGGACCTTGGAGGCGCTGACGACGCTCATGCTCTGGAGCTTGAGGGGGCCGACGACCCCGTAGGTCGGGTCCTCGGGCTGTCCTGCGCGTCCGATCAGGGGGACCTTCCACTGGGTGTAGGCCATGTACCAGGACTGGGTGTAGTTGGAGTTGTACCCCGCGCGGAGGAGCTGGTCTCGTTTTTCGTAGGTGACCGCGCCCCCGAGCCCGGAGGTGTCCTCGTTCATGCGCGAGACGTTCATGTTCTGGTTGTACTGCGCGGGCGCGGTGGGGCAGAGGACTTCGGTCGGGAGGAACCCGCCGTACTCGATCGTGTCCCGGATCCACCCGATCCGTTCGACGACGTGGCGATCGTCGCTGGGGTCCTGGCTCCAGATGCTCTCGAGGACCCGGCCCTTTGCGTGCTTCTTGATCCGGTTGTCGAACGGGCCGGAGGAGAGGTAGCCGTTGTTGGATCCGGCGTAGGTGTTGAACGCGACCCCGTACTGGCGCAGGTTGGACTGGCACTTGATTTTCTGCGCGGTCTCACGCGCCTTCCCGAGTGAGGGGAGGAGGATCCCGATCAGGAGCGCGATGATCGCGATCACGACGAGGAGTTCGATGAGCGTGAACGCGCGGCGGCGTTGGTTTGCGTGCATGATCTGGTGATCTCCCACTGCGAATCTGAACGGGAGAAGACTAGAAGATGGTGCGCGAAGGATGCGTCAAGATTTCGTAAGAACGGTGTGAAGGAATTGTGAAGATCAGCGTTCGTCTTAACACAAGGTTTAAGTCGTTTGTGTTTGCCGATCGGTGCGCGGGAGCTAGCGTATTTCTCCCTGAGTACGGGGAAGTCCATGGAGCGTGCATGACGGAGGAGAGAGCCGGGCACGGGTCCTTGGGTTGAGTGAGTCGAGATCGCGGGAGTTCCCGCACACGTACGAGGAGAGAACGATGAAGAAGACCATTGCAGTTTTTGCGCTCGCCGGCGTTGCGTCCCTCGCGAACGCGGACCTGATGATCACCGAGATCTACGCCGGTGTGTCCGGTGCGGACGGCACGGCCGACTGGATCGAGGTCGTCAACACGGGGAACACCTCGATCGATCTGGGTGATTTCGCGTACGAAGATGAAGGCGCACCCTCCGCGAGCCAGTCGGCGATCGCTTCGCTCATCCTGGGCGCGGGCGAAGTCGCGATCATCATGGCCGACGCGGACGCGAGCGCGATCGCTGAGTTCCAGAGCGTCTGGAACTACTCGGGTCTGATCACCCACACCAACGGCGACGGCGGTGGGCTTTCCCAGGGCGGCGATGTCGCGAACATCATCAACATCATGACCCAGGACATCGCTGCGACGGCGACGATCCCGAACACGGGTGGCGCGTTCGCTTCGGTGGACTTCACCGGGGACAACCCCTTCCTCTCGATGATCGGTGTGAACGGCGCGTACGCGTCGAACACCTTCGGCGATGACGGTCGTTTCCTGATCGCTTCGCCGGGCTCGATCCCCGCTCCCGGCGCGATGGCGCTGGTCGCGCTCGGCGGGCTCGTCGGGGCGCGTCGCCGCCGCTGATCGCGGATCGACGGCTGATTTGGATATCCGGGCACCCCGCGTTCTGGAGCGCGGGGTGCTTTCTTTTTGGGTCGTGTCCGGGTGTGCTCCGGGGATCCGACTTGACAAGTGCGCAGGACGTGCGTTCCCTCTCGGCTCGGGAACATATCTCTATGTCCCTGTGTTCACGGTCCCCGGCGAGGTCGGGATCTCGAGGTTTCAATGGCGAAGAAGAGCAGCACGAGCACGAAGAAGAAGAGCTCCAAGGCCTCTGGCGCGAAGAAGACGTCGAAGAAGACGACGACGAAGAAGGCTTCCTCCCGGCGCGGCGGGGGCTCGAACTTCAAGGCCGGGGACGCGAAGGGCAAATCCCTCGTGATCGTGGAATCCCCCGCGAAGGCGCGGACGATCAACAAGTACCTCGGCGCGGACTACCTCGTCATGGCTTCGGTCGGGCACGTGCGGGATCTCCCGAGCAAGAACCCCAAGGGGGTCAAGGACCCGGTCCCGGGTGTGAAGATCGAGAAGCGCTTCACCCCGAGCTACGAGGTGCTCAAGGGGAAAGAGCAGGTCGTCAAGGACCTGAAGCGTGCCGCGAAGGAAGCGCTCACCACGGGGGGCGAGATCTGGTTCGCGACCGATCTCGATCGGGAGGGGGAAGCGATCGCGTGGCACCTGGCGCAGGAGCTCGGGATCGACTCGAACGAAGCGAAGCGCGTGATCTTCCCGGCGATCACGAAGGCGGAGATCGACAAGGCGTTCCACAACCCCCATCCGATCGACGAGGACCGGGTAAACGCGCAGCAGGCGCGACGGATCCTGGATCGGATTGTGGGGTATCAGGTGTCGCCGCTGCTGTGGAAGAAGGTGGCGCGGGGTCTGAGTGCGGGGCGTGTGCAGAGTGTCGCTGTTCGGTTGATCGTGGAGCGTGAGCGCGAGATCCGTTCGTTTGTTCCGGACGAGTACTGGAGCGTGACGGGGTACTTCGCGCTCAAGGAATCGATCGCGAAGGAGTGCGTGGACTCGTGGCGCGCATTCCTCGATGAGAAGGACGAGAAGGGGAAGGGGCCGACGGTTAAAGCGCAGAACGGGTGGCTCTCGAGCAAGGACGCGATCCGCGCCGAGCTCGTCGAGGTCCGGGGTGAGAAGTTCGATCCGCGTCTGCTCTCGGAGGGGAAGACGTTCGACGGCAAGGGTGACCACGATCTGAGCGCTCGGGTCGCTGAGGTCTGCGAAGAGCTCGGGCTCACGAACGTCAACACGACGTGCACCGAGGACGAGAAGGGCAAGGGCCCGGCGCGATGGGTGCGCACGGTCGAGGGGGAGATCGATCCGGGGGTGTCGTACGAGATCGAGTCGATCGAGACGAAGCGGACCAAGTCGAGGGCGCCGGGTCCTTTCATTACCTCGACAATGCAGCAGAGCGCGTCGTCTCGATTGGGGTTCGGGGCGCAGCGCACCATGCGCGCGGCCCAAGGTTTGTACGAAGGGGTGAACATCCCGGGCGAGGGGCCGACGGGTCTGATCACGTACATGCGTACCGATTCGACCCACATCGCCGGGGAGGCGCTCAACGCGGTGCGCACCCACATCGGGAAGGTCTATGGCGATTCCTACCTCCCGGAGAAGCCCAACTTCTTCTCATCGAGCAACAAAGCGGCGCAGGAGGCGCACGAAGCGATCCGTCCCACGGATGTGTCGCGCACCCCGGACTCCGTGAAGAGCGTGCTCACGAGCGATCAGCATCGTCTGTACACGCTGATCTGGCAGCGCTTTCTTGCGTGTCAGATGACCCCCGCGCAGTGGGACTCGACCACGGTCATGATCCGTGGGGGTCGCACGGGTCAGGCGCTGCTCCGCGCGACGGGGCGTACCCTCGCGTTCGATGGGCACTTCCGGGTGTCGGGGGTCCCGACGAGCGGGGACGAGCTGAACCTCCCGAAGCTGGAAGAGCGCCAGGCGATGTACCCGTTCGGGATCGATCCGCAGCAGCGGTTCACGAGCCCCCCTTCGAGGTTCACGGAAGCTTCGCTCATCAAGACCCTTGAGAGCGAGGGGATCGGGCGTCCTTCGACGTATGCGAGCATCATCCAGACGATCCAGGACCGGAAGTACGTGGAGAATGTCAACCGTTCGTTCTTCGCGACGGACCTGGGTGAGGTCGTCACGGACAAGCTGATCGAGGGATTCCCGAGGTTGATGGATCTCGGGTACACGCGCGACATGGAGGAGCAGCTCGACAAGATCGAGGAGGAGCACCTCGACTGGATCGAGATGCTCGAAGCGTTCTATGGGCGCTTTTCGACGGCGCTCGAGAAAGCGCTCGAGCAGATGACCCACGCGAAAGCGGAGGTCCAGCCCGCGCCCGAGGAGTATCGGTGTGAGAAGTGCGGGTCTTCCCTCGTGTACCGGTTCGGGAAGAACGGGAAGTTCCTGTCGTGCTCGACGTACCCGGATTGTGATTATGCGTGCCCGTGCGATCGGGAGGGGCGGCCGCGCAAGGCGGAGTTCGTCGATGTGAAGTGCCCGAAGACGGGTCGTCCGATGATCCGGAAGACGGGTCGGTTCGGGCCGTTCCTCACGACCCCGCTCGAAGAGGGTGAGACGAACGACGACGGGGTGATCCTGAACATCGACAAGAAGGGGTTCGTAGTTGCGCCGAGCGTGCCTCCCCTGGAGACCGACCTCCCGTGCCCGACCTGCGAAGCGCCGTTGAACCTGCGCAATGGGGTCCGTGGTCCCTGGCTCGGGTGCTCGAGGTTCCCGAAGTGTCGGGGTCGCGGGAAGTGGACGGAGCTCGAGGACGACAAGAAGGCGGAGCTCGAGAAGGCGCTGGAAGCGCACGAGAAGGCGCACCCCGTGGACACGATCGTCCGATACACGGACGGGTCGGCGTTGACGGACAAAATCGGGAAGCCCGTCAAGGAAGCGCCGAGTGTGGACCAGCTCGTGCTCGACGAGGATCCGCGCGAATCCTGATCTTCAGATCGTGGAATCGTCGGTCTAGGATCCATCGATGCTTTGGATCGTGAAATGAGCATGGAACGCGAGGGTGAGTCGGGTGTGCTCCGAGCACCTTGGCGGCGATTGCGCCGGTTCATGACCGATCATCCGGAGGGGTGGCTCAACGTTGTGGGCGCGACGATCGGACTGATGACCTCGCTCGGCGCGGTCGGGTTCGCGTTTGTGCTTGAGCGGGTCGAGCATCTCGCGGAGCACACACAGGAGATGCTCCAGGGGGAGGACGGGTCCCGGATCTGGTTGATGCCGCTGATCCCGATGCTCGGGGCGCTGGTGTCGGGGGTCTTGGTGTACCTGTTCGCGAGCGAGGCGCGGGGTCACGGTGTTCCCCAGGTCCTCGATGCGATCGTTCGCCGGGGTGGGAAGATCGCGGCGCGGACGGGGGTGGTGAAGGTCATCACATCGATCTGCACGGTCGGTTCCGGGGGGAGCGCGGGGGCTGAAGGGCCGATCGTTCAGATCGGTTCGGTCATCGGGTCGAACTTGGCGCGGGCGCTCCGGATCGAGCGCCGTCATGTGAACACCCTGGTGGGGTGCGGCGCGGCGGCCGGGATCGCGAGCATCTTCAATGCGCCCATCGCTGGGGTGTTCTTCGCGCTTGAGATCCTGCTCCGCGATTTCTCGCTCAAGACGTTCACCCCGATTGTGCTCGCGAGCGTGTTCGCGACGGCGCTGACCCAGGTCATCCTCCCGAGCGAGGACGCGATCTTCGCGTTCGAGCTGACGGGGTATCTCTTCACGGCTTCCGAGCTCCCGAGCTATGTCGTGCTCGGAGCGGTGTGTGCCGTGGGATCGTGGCTCTTTGTCGAAGCGCTCCATACGTCCGAGTCCGTGTTCGCGCGGGTAAAGCTCCACCCGGCGCTTCTCCCCGTCCTCGGGGCGCTGCTGCTCGGGATGCTGGGGATCGCGGCGACCCTGATCGAGCAGCGCGCGGGGGGGTCGGAGCTGGTCCCGAGCGAGTCCCCCGTCCCCGTGTTCTTCGGGAACGGGTACGCGATGATCCGATCGCTCCTGGATCCGTCCCACTACAGCGCGGCCGGGGTGACGTTCGGGGCGCTCGTGACCGTGTTCGTGCTGTGTGTGAGCAAGGTGCTCGCGACCTCGTTCACGCTCGGGTCCGGGGGTTCGGGCGGTGTGTTCGCGCCGGCGTTGTTCGTGGGCGCGACCCTCGGGGGGGTGTTCGGGATCGCGCTGGAGATGATGGGTTTGATCCCGGAGGGCGGGTCCCCGGCGAGCTACGCGCTGGTGGGGATGGCCGCGCTGATCGCGGGATCGACGTTCGCGCCGATGACGGCGATCCTGATGCTTTTCGAGCTCACGCGCGAGCCACGGGTGCTCGCGCCGATCATGCTCGCGGCGATTATCTCCACGGTTTTCACGCGCATGCTCATGCGCGATTCGATCTACACCGCGCCGCTGAGCAAGCAGGGGGTCCGGATCGGGACGGGGCGCGATCTGACGATCCTGCGCCAGGTCCCTGTGACGAGCGTGGTGACGGAGAAGCTCCCGCCGGAGCAGATCTACGCGTCGGATCCGCTCAGCAAGCTGATCACGCTCCACGCTTCGCACAACGTCCCGGACTTCCCGGTTGTGGATCAGGACGGACGCGCGATCGGGATGGTGACGGGGCGCGATATGCGCACGGCGCTGATCGATCGGGAAGCGATCCCGTTGCTTTTGGTCGCGGAGCTCATGCGCACCGATCTCCCCACGATCGATCCCCACGAGCACCTGGACACGGTCATGGACAAGTTCTCCAAGAACGACGTGTCCTCGCTGACCCTCCTAGACCCGCTCGGTCGGGGTGAGCCCACGGCCCTGATTACGCGCGCCAAGGTCATGAAGCGCTACAACGAGGTCCTCGACGAGAGCTGAATCGCTTGATTTCGCGGAATCTGTCAGGGCTTCGGGTCGAATAGAGGTGTATGTCTATGGCACAACGATCGCTCGGTTTCATCGCGGCACTCGGTTCGGTGTTGGTCCTCGTTGGGTGCTCCAACGTCTGGCGCGACAACTTCGTCGGCGCGCCCGTGGGGTACTACGAATCGCTTCCTGATGATGTGAGGGTGGATGTGCGTGAGGTCCCGTGGTCGCGCGTTGAGTCCGCGCTGTCCGAGATCGAACATCGCCGCGCTCAGAGCGACACCCACTGGAAGGACTGGTCGCGCGAGGAACTGATGGACGAGCAGTCCGGGCTCCTCAGGGCGCTCCAGATCTCTGAGGACCCCGAGGACATCATCGTTCTGGGTCGGAGTGTGTTCAAATCGACGGATCGGGTGTCTCCGTTTGACAAGGAGCTCGAAGCGTTCGCGCGAGAGCTCGGCGCGGACTACGCGATCGTGTCGTCGAACTACCTCGGGAAGACCGACAAGATCGTGAGCGAGCCCGTGACCCGTTCGGGGAACTCGTGGCGCACGTGCCGGGATTCGGGGGGGAACTACCGATCCGAGTACGTCCCGTGGAGCGAGACGGTGTATGTCCCGGTCGTCGTTGCGGCCGACGAATACGCGTGGGTTGTGTATTACCTGCGCCGGCGATGAAACTCCGGGGCTCCGAACCCCATAGAACCCTTTGTCACAGGAGGGTCTTATGTCGTTCCAATCCATCGCGAGTGTTGTGTCGTTGTCCGTTGGGTCCGTGGTGTTCGGGGCTCCGGACTATCAGGGGATCGTCGATGAGCATCTCTCGCCGCTGATCGAAGCTGGGCTGATCCCGGGCGCGGTGGTCGCGATCCATGCGGAGGGTGAGGACTCGATCTGGACGATCGGGACCATGAACTACACGGACGACACCCCGATGCGCCCGGACACGCTCTTCGAGATCGGGTCGGTCTCGAAGCTGTTCACGGGGGTGCTGCTTTCGGATTCGATCGCGCGGGGTGAGGTCACGCTCGATACGACAGTTGATGCGCTGCTCCCCGAGGGGATCAACGCGAAGGACAAGGACGGGGTCGAGGTGACGCTGCGTCATCTCACCACGCATTCCGCTGGGTGGCCCAGCATGCCTCCCAATGCGGTGTACTCGGATCCGGACGATCCGTTCGCGGGGTATTCGCGCGAGCAGATGTTCCGGGTGGTGTCGAATGCGGCACCCAAGACGGTGCCGGGGGAGAGCTTCGAGTACTCGAACTTCGGGGTGGGTCTGCTCGGGACGCTCGTCGCGGATGCGGCCGGCGGCGACTACGAGCAGCTCGTGAAGGCGCGGATCTTCAAACCCCTCGGGATCGACGGGATCACGATCACGCTCAGTGACGATCAACTGAAGAAACTCGCGCCCGCGACCCAGGAGGGTCGTCAAACCAAGCACTGGAGCTCGATGGGGTCGCTCGACCCGGCGGGGATGTGGGTCGCGGATGCGCGGTCGATGCTCGACTTCGCGAACGCGAACCTGCGCGATGACGACGACGAGCTGGATCCGGTGCTGAAGGCGGCGCGTGAACCGATCGGGGACTCGCCGTTCGGGAGGGTCGGGATGAACTGGTTCCAGGCATTGGACGGTCGGTCGTATTGGCACAACGGGATGACGGGTGGATACTCGTCGTACCTGGGGGTGAACCAGGAGCTGGGGATCAGTGTCGTGGTCCTCACCAACGGCGCGACCCTTGTGACGACGGGGGCCGGGGAGAAGATCTTCCAGGAGGTCGCCGGGATGGATGTGGACCCCGTCGATCTTCCTCCGATGGTGAAGATCGACCCGGACTTCGCGGCGAGATTGGTGGGGCACTACAAGTCCCAGTATTTCGAGCTGTGGATCACCAACGAGAACGGCCGCTTGTTCGCGCGGATCACGAACCAGCAGGCGTTGCGCCTCGCGCAGGACGCGGACGATCCGACGACGTTCCGTTACGAAGCGGTCGATGCGGTGCTCGAGTTCGATCTCCCCGAGGAAGGCGAAGCGGGCGCGGTTACGCTGTTCCAGAACGGGATGGAGATCCGCTGCGAGCGCGTCGAAAGCTGAGCGTTATTCGCCGAGCGTTGCCTTGCGCCGGAGGATGTGGTGGTAGTGCTGCGCGAAGCGGTGGGCTTCGTCCCGGATCTGTTGGCACAGGCGCAGCCCGGGGTTGTTGCGTCCCAATCGGATCGGGTCGGGTGAGGCCGTCGTGTAGAGGAGCTCTTCTTTCTTTGCGATGGAGATGACGAGGGGGGGTTTGATGTCGAGCTGCGCGAAAGCGTCCATCGCGGCGGAGAGCTGCCCTTTGCCGCCGTCGATGAGGATGAGGTCGGGGTAGAGCTCGTGCCCGGCGCCCGCGTCCCGGTATCGGCGCGAGATGACCTCGCGCATGGAGGCGAAGTCGTCGTTGCGCCGTCCCCCTTCGAGGTTCTCGAAGGATTTGATCCGGTAGCGTCGGTATTCCTGTTTGAAGGGCTTCCCGTCTACGAAGCAGACTTTGGACGCGACCGTTTCGCCGCCCTGGAGGTGCGCGATGTCGAAGCCCTCGAGACAGCGCAGGCGCGACTTCACCCCGAGCGCGCGCGCGAGGGCTTTGGGCCCCTTCTCGGGCTCGATGTACCCGATCTCCGCTTCGGGTTGCCAGCGATCACCCGTGGTCGCGCGATGGTCGATGCGTTTGATCGCGCGGATCTGGTCGCGCAGGGTCGCGGCGCGTTCGAACTGGAGGTTCGTGGAAGCGTCCTCCATCTCGCTCGTGAGCTCGCGGATCATCGTGGTGCGTTTGGTTTTGAGGAAGCGCACGAAGCGGTTGATGTCGTCCCGGTAGGGCTCTTTCGCGATGGACTCGTTGCACGGCGCGGTGCACTTCCCGATCGCGGCGAGCAGGCACGGACGGAAGGTCTTGTTCTTCGGATCCCCCTCGATGATGTCGAGCGAGCACGTGCGGAACTTGAACACGCTCTGGAGCGCGTCGATCGCTTCTCGGAGCGCGCCCGGGGAGGTGAACGGCCCCAGCACATTCGCGCCGTTGAAGCGCGGGTCCTTGGTCCCGTCGGACTGGACCCCCGTGGGGTTGCGGGAGATGAAGACGCGCGGGTAGTCCTCGCTCATCGTGACGACGAGGTAGGGGTAGGTCTTGTCGTCGCGCTGGGCGGCGTTGAACCTCGGTTTGATGTCCTTGATGAGCCTGTTCTCAGCAAGGAGCGCTTCCCAGGGGGTGTCGGTGACGAAAGTCTCGAAGGTGTGGACCTCGTCGAGGAGCTTGTTCTTCCGGGGTCCGAGGTCCGTCGAGGGGATGAAGTACGAGCCGACCCGGTCGCGCAGCTTGCTCGCTTTCCCGACGTAGATCACGACCCCGTTCTTGTTCTTCATCAGGTACACACCCGGCGCGAGGGGGAGGGCACGCGCGTCTCCGTGGAGGCGCGAGATGCGATCCTCGCGCGATTCGGTGCCCCACTCGGGGACGGGCGATTCGCTCGGGGTGTTGTCGGGTTGGACCGGATCACTCACAGCGTTGATGGTATCCGGCACACGCCGTTCGTCGGATGCACGAAAAAACGCCCAGGGGGACCCTGAGCGCTCACGAGGCGTTGTTTGTGATGCCTATCTGTCGATGGGCTTATTCGTAGATGTAGCCCGGGCCGCGCCACTGCTGCCACTTCTTGAGACGGAAGCGCCAGAAGGATTCTTCGAAGTTGGTCTGGGCTTCGGGGGACCAGGAGAGGAAGGCCGGGAGCTGACGCGCTTCCGACGCGATGCGCCGGAGCTCGTCCTCGGCCTGCTGAACCGTGAGGGGCTCGGCTTCACCCGAACGGACCGAGGCGTTGAGCAGATCCCGGTACAACGCGTTGAGATGCGCGTAGCCCTCGAGGGTCTGGTCGCTCGTCGGCATGTCGTTCAGACGTTCCGCTTCGGCGCGGAGGATGGTATCAATGGCGCGGGCTTGGTGACGCTGTCCTGTGGTCCGCTCAACGCGGCACCCGCCCTGAACGAGGAGGACGGTCAGCAATGCACAGACAGAGATGCTCTTGAGAATCGGGTTCATGTCCACTCCATCGGTTCTCGGACGGGTCTACTTGAAGGAAACAGGGTTTCCGTGCTCGGGATCATTGCCGGCTCAGTGCTCGGGTCTACCCCTCTTCGGTCAGCGCGAGGCGGCACATCATCTCTACGCCCAAGGGGAGCGATTGATCGTTGAAGTTGAAACTCGGTGTGTGAAGTCCCGGGTACGGGGTTTGGTCGTCCTTTGCGAGCCCCATGAAGTAGAAACACCCGGGGATCTTCTGGAGATAGAAGGAGAAATCCTCCCCCCCGAGGGTGGCATGCTCGACGACCTTGGTCTGGGCGCAATGCTCGGCCGAACGGGCGATTTCGAGGACTCGGGAGGCTTCCGTGGGGTCGTTCCGGGTGACGGGGTACCCGGGGTCCCAGTCGATCTGGGCTGAGCACCCGTGGGCTTTGGCCGTGTGCTCGATGAGCTCGAGGAGCCGGGCTTTGGTCTTGGCTCGGGATTCGTCCGAGAGGGTCCGGACGGTCGCGCCGAGGACGGCCGCTCCGGGGATGACGTTGATGGCGGACCCGGCGTGGAAGGTCGTGAAGGAGACGACGACGGCCTCGTTCGGGTCGGTATTGCGCGAGACGATGTGCTGGGCGCTCTGGATGATCGCTGAACCGGCCAGCACGGGGTCGGCGCTGAGGTGGGGGTAGGCCGCGTGGGCTTGGGTCCCCGTGATCGTGACGTTGATGAGGTCCGTGGAGGCCAGGAGGGGGCCGGGCTTGGTGGAGATGGTCCCGAGGGTGTCGCTCGGCCACCCGTGGAGCCCGTAGATCCGCTCGACCTTGGGTCCGATGAGCCCGTCGAGGGCCCCGTCCCGGATGAGCTTGGCCGCGCCCGCGCCGCCTTCTTCGGCCGGTTGGAAGATCAGGGTCACCGGGTTGGGTCGGTGCTCGAGCTTGGAGAGGACATGGGCTGTCCCGAGGAGGACGGCCGTGTGTCCGTCGTGACCGCACGCATGCATGACCCCGTCGCGGGTGGATTTGTAGTCGAGATCTGAGCTCTCCTGGATCGGGAGCGCGTCGATATCCGCGCGGAGCGCGATACAGGGGCCGGGGTTCTCGGTGGTGGCCGGGAGGTGCGCGACGACCCCGGTTCCTGTCCCGGGTTCCTTCCCCCCGACGTTGGAGACGTGCTCGATCCCGAGGTGTTCGAGTTGACGGCGGATAACGGAGGCCGTGCGCTCTTCTCGGAAGCGGATCTCGGGGTTTGCGTGGAGGTCGTGGCGGATCGAGCGGGTCTCGTCGATGATCGCCGCGATCCGGTCCGAGAGAGACTGGTCGGTCGTGGTGCTCATACGGGGATTCTAGTGCTCGGGGTCAGCGATCACGCGGCGAGCTTGAACTCGTTGATGGACTCCTGCGCCTCGTCACGGATGCGCTGGATATCGAAGACCCGGGCTTTGTGATCGCGTCCGAGGATGCGGACCTCGTCGAACCCGGATTGGCAGGACCGGAACGCATCGACGATGACGGGATCGAAGTGGGATCCTCGTCCCTCCAAGATGATCTTGGATGCCTGTTCGTGGCTCATCGCGGCTTTGTAGACGCGCTGGGAGGTGAGCGCGTCGTAGACATCCGCGAGCGCCACGATGCGCGCCGAGAGCGCGATCTGGTCTCCTGAGAGCCCGAAGGGATAGCCGGTTCCGTTCCATTGTTCATGGTGCTGGAGCGCGATCCGGATCCCCATGTCGATCAGCGCGTCCTGACCGAACTTCGCGCGGGTGGAGAGGAGGGTGTCGGCGCCGATCAGGGTGTGGCGCTCCATGATCTGGCGTTCTTCTTCCGTGAGCTTTCCGGGTTTGAGGAGCACATCGTCGGGGATCCCGACTTTCCCGATGTCGTGAAGCGAGGACGCGAGCACGAGGCGCTCGATCCATTCGTCCGTGATCTCCGGGTACACACTGCGCAGTTCGTTCGCGAGGAGGCGCGCGTAGGACCCGATCCGTTCCAGGTGGTCCCCTGTATCCGTGTCCCTGTAATCGGCGAGCTTAGCGAGACCGTGGATCAGCGCGTTGCGCGACGCGAGGCGCTCCGTGACCTGCCGGCGGACCTCGCTTGTGAGCTGTTCGTTCGCGTCTTCGAGGGTGTCCTTGTAGCGACGCGCCATCAAAAAGAACACAACACCTGTGAGCGCGAGGACCCCGAAGGACACGGACAGGGTCAGGATGAACAAGCGATCCGCGATGTCTCGATCGAGCGGCGCGTGGGAACGGACCCAGTAGTCGATGAGCAGCGTCGCGCCCATCAGCAGCGCGGCCTGCATGATCAGAACCGCGCTCATGAGCGCTCCGCGCGAACGCGGGCGGGGTCCGATCTCGATGATGCGCTTCGGAGTCATCGTGCACCCGGGATCGGCACACGCGGCGAGTGGATCCACGCATGCAAACGGATCGGTCGGAATCCTCGAAATCGCGGAAGGATCACACCATCTGTACCCGGCTCAAGGTCCATATAGACTGGTTCGGGACGCGGATGGTCCCAGAATCCGGGGGTGGGATCAGTCGTCTTCGGATGAGGGCTCGGGTTTCGGGTTCGACTTCTCGGCGGCGGCCGCGTCTTCTTCGAGCCGGCCGAAGTATTTCTGCACGGCGCTCTCGTACTCGCGCGGGACGCGCTTCGTCTCGATCGCTTCGCTCGCTTTGGTCTTCGCGCTCTTGACGGCGCTGGAGAATGCGGCCGTCGATTCACCCTTCACCTGTGCCCCCTGGACGAGGGTCGAAGCGATGATGGGTCCGCCCTCCTGGACGTTGATGCGGGTCTGCTCGCGCGAGAGCGCGTAATCGCCGCTGGGCTGGTTCTCTTCGCCTCCAAAGTCGGGGACACCCCCGACCCCGGCGTTGAGACCCCCGACCCCTTGGCCCTGTCCCATCTGCCCGTCCTGCCCGTTCCCCATCCCTCCGGGGTTCTGGCATTCCGCGAGCTGCTGGAGCTGCTGCTGGGTCTGCTGCATCGCGTTTTCGAGGGACTGCATCTCGCTCTGCATGTTCTCGAGGGCGCTGAGCTGTTCGCCCATCGATTCCGCGCCCTGCTGAGCTTGGGATTGGTCCTGGTTCTGCATTCCCTGCGCCATCTGGGACATGGATTCGGACATGGCGCTCGCGGCGTCGGATGCTCGCTGCTGCGCTTGAGCCGCTTGGGTCAGCGCTCGGGCTTGGTCCGAGGGGATCCCCATCTCCTGGAGCTTCTGCTGGAGCGCGTTGGGGTCCCGCGCGAGCTGCTGGGCTTCTTGTTGGGAGATCCCGGCTTTCTCGAGCTGTTCCTGGATGGACTGCGAGCCCTGCGCGAGCTGTTCGAGCTGCTGCTGGACCTGAGCCAATGTCTCGGCCATCTGCTCGCGCTGTTCTTCGGTCATCTCGTTGGCGTTGATCTGCTCCTGGAGTTCCTGGAGCTTCTTGCGCGCCTCGGAGAAATCCCCACGGGACATCGCACGCGCCATCTCGGCGGCCGTGTCGTCCTTGTCGGATTCGAGGGACTTCATCGCGTCCTTGATCGCATCGAACGCGCGGTTGTCTTCGTTCTGGCGCTGCTCATCGAGCTTGTCGCTCACGTTGGTGAGGTTCTTGATCGCGCTGCGCAGGGCTTCCTCTGGTTCTATGAACTCCGCTTCGTCCCCCTTGAGGAGATCGTCGAGCTCGGAGAGGTCCTCGTCGTCGAGATCGAGCCCGGATTGTTCGAGGATCTGCTTGAGTTGTTCTTGGGACTCGTTGACGGCCGTGGTGATCTCGCCGACGCGCTGGAGTTCTTGCACTTCCTTCTGTTGTTTCTCGAGGAGATCCATCAGGTCCCGAGTCGGGAGCCACCAGACGGCGAGGAGCGCGAGGGCGGCCGCGATGGGAGCGCCCCAGCCCTTGGGCTTCCGGAGGGGGAGCGCGGTGCGGACCTGAACGCGCGAGGCTTTCTCCCGCGCATCTTCGAGGACGGCTTTGGACCACCCGGATTCGTCTTGTTCGATGATGAGGGCCGTCGAAAGAGTCTCGCGGAGTTCGGCACGTTCGTCGATGACCTGGGCGGCTTTCAGGAGCGAGGGGGCGCGGAGGATCGACCAGACGACCCCGACGACGAGCGCGAGCGCGGGCGCGGCGATGAGCACGATGTCCCACGGGACGATGAAGGTGGGGAAGAGCTTCTGGGACCCGCGGACGAGCACGAGCGCGCCGATCGTGATCCCGAGACAGAGGGTGATCGTCGAGAGGGTGTCGATGAGGATGAGCCGGCGGCGGGCGCGGTTCGCGATGTCGTGGATCGGGTTCATGGCGCTCCAATCTGGTCGAGACGGGGGTCTCCACTCTGTTGTAGTCGGAAACCCGGTTCCAGGATCCAACATTCCCAGCGAATTGTCCGTGTTGTCCGGTTGATGGTTGGGTGATTTGTGGGCACAATCGTGCCTTGCGCCGCGCTGTCCTCAATCCGATCGCTCGATTTGTCACGGGGTCCTACATCACCCGGGACGAGTGTGAGCGCGCGTTCGAGCGGATGCACCAGCGCGACCGGATCGGGGACACGATCCATCTGGTGCTCGGGTGTCTGTGTATGGCGATGATCTCGGGACCCGTGAGTGTCGCCGTCTTCGCGCCGATCCCGCTCGTGGTGTTCTTCCTGATCCGGGTGCTGAACACGGGTCCGATCTGGATCCACGGGTTCGGTCAACCCGTCGTGATCTCCGGGGTGCTCCTCGCTGGGTGGTCGGCGCTGTCGCTGACGTGGTCGAGCGATCCCGGCGCGGGCGCGGAGTCGATCGCGCAGCTGCGCTGGTTCGCGCTGCTCGGGTTCGTGTACCCGATCATCGAGCGAAGGGGGGCGCTGCTGGGGGCGCTGGCATTGGGGTTTGTGTTCGGGTTCGGGGCGCAGGTGATCGACGGGTTCAACGGGTTCGGGAACCTGTGGCTGGAAGAGGCGCTGTGGCACGAACCGGAGCGGGTGAGCGGGTGGTGGGACCCGGCCGTGGGTGGGTCGGTGCTCGTCGCAGCGCTCGGGATTCACATCCCCAGCGCGGTGGGGGGGAAGGGTCGGATGCGCTGGATCGCGCTCGGCGCGTGCGCCGTGACGACGATCGCGCTGGTCGCGACGGGGACGCGCGGCGCGTGGATCGCTGGGGTGGTGATGCTCGTGCTGGCGCTCGGGGCGCGGGTGTGGAGCTCGAAACGGGTTGGGATCGCGCTCCTCGGTGTGGTGGTGATCGGTGCTGGGGTGTCGTTTCTCATGGTCCGGGAGGGCGTGGGGACCCGGATCGAGCAGGCGCGGGCGCAGATCGAACGCGCGAGGGAAGGGGATCTGGACTCGACGATCGGCGCGCGTATCTCGATGGCGGACCATGCGTTCCGATCGTTCCTTGAGCATCCGATCCGGGGTGTCGGGGTCGGGGGGTTCCGGGGGGTGATGGAGCAGACGGATTCAACCCTCGACGACGCGGCGCACGCGCACAACCAGGTCCTCCAGTGGATGTGCGAGCTCGGGATCGTGGGGCTCGCGTTGGGCGTGCTCGTCGTGGTGTGCTCGTTGGTTGGCGCGTGGCGCTGGGCGCGGGTCGATCCGTGGTCGTACCGAGCGGCGCCATTGTGGGGGATGATCGGGCTCGTGCTCGTCAGCGCGTTCGATTCGGTGTTCGTGAATCTGCACACGGGCGCGCTGATGGGCGCGTTCGTCGCTTTGTCTCCCGTGTGGTCGCCGTCGATCGATGATCGTGCGAAAGATGATGCATGACCGAACGCTCGGCGATGACTGACTCCGCGAAACGCTTGATGGGCGCGATCGAATCGCGCAGCGCCGTTGTCGCCGTGATGGGGCTCGGGTACGTGGGGCTCCCGCTGGTCCGGGCCGTGCACGATGCGGGGTTCGACGTCATCGGATACGACGTGGATTCGTCGAAGATCGAGGATCTGCGCGAGGGTCGCGCGTACCTGAAACACCCGGGGGAGGATCTGTTCGCGATCCTTTCCGACTCAGAGTACTTCACCCCGACGAACGAGGAGGAATCGCTCGCTCGCGCGGACGTGATCATCCTCTGTGTCCCGACCCCGCTCGGGGAGCACGACGACCCGGACCTGTTCTATGTGGAGTCGAGCGCGCGGTCCGTCGCGCAGCACATGAAGCCCGGGGCGCTCGTGGTGCTCGAATCGACGACGTACCCGGGGACGACGCGCGAGGTGGTGCTCCCGATCCTGCTCGAAGGCGCGAACGCGCGGGGGATGGAGCTCGAGCTCGGGGATGATCTGTTCGTTGCGTACTCCCCCGAGCGCGAGGACCCGGGACGGACGGACAAGACCACGCGCACGATCCCCAAGCTCGTCGGGGGGCTGGACGAGGTGTCGCTCGCGCTTGGGTCGGCGCTGTACCAATCCTGTGTCGATGAAGTCCACGAGACCCCGAGCGCGGAGGTCGCGGAAGCGGCGAAGCTGCTCGAGAACGTCTACCGCGCCGTTAACATCGCGCTGATCAACGAGATGAAGCTCGTGTTCGATCGGATGGGGATCGATGTGTGGGAAGTGATCGAAGCGGCCGCGACGAAGCCCTTCGGGTTCCAGCGCTTCGATCCAGGACCGGGATTGGGCGGGCATTGCATCCCGATCGACCCGTTCTACCTCGCGTGGCGCGCGCGCGAAGCGGGGCACACAACGCGTTTCATCGAACTGGCCGGGGAAATCAACCGTCGGATGCCCGAGTATGTCGTCTCGCGCGTGTCCGACGCGCTCAACGATGACGCGAAGCACATGAAGGGCGCGAAGATTCTCGTGCTCGGGGTTGCGTACAAACGGAACGTCGATGACATCCGTGAATCCCCCGCGGCGGAGATCATCTCGCTCCTCCGGAAGCGCGGCGCTGAGGTCTCGTACCATGATCCGCACATCGCGCGGTTCCCGAGCATGCGCCGATACGACATCGCGCTCGACTCTGTCGAGTTGACGGGTGAAGCGCTCGAACGGTGCGACTGCGCTGTGGTCGTGACGGACCATGATGCGATCGATTGGCACCTTGTCGGAGAGCACGCGCCGCTGATCGTGGACACGCGCGACGCGATCACGAAAAACGCGGGCGCTGTGCGCGCCCGCGTGGTGAAAGCGTGATCGATCTGGAGGGGATCAGTCTTCCATGAGTTCCATGACCTCGGCCGGGGGCTGGAGCGCATCGTCTTCGAGCTCCGCGTTGACCTTGATCTCCGTGAACTCAAGGACCTGCTGCTGGGGGCCCATGACGGCGACGATCTTGTGGGGGACCTGCATGTCGTTCTCGAGCTTCTTGTAGTCGGACATGTAGGTCGTGGAGGGGACGGTCACACCCCCGGGGATCGCAACCATCGAGACGGTTTTGACGACGAGCCCGGTTTCTGCGTCGTAGTAGTTGGTGTTCACGTCGTCGGTATCGACGGGATCGAGCTCGAGGATGTCGGCCGTCACTTCGGACCCGTCCTGAAGGGTGATGGTCTCCTGACCCTTGTAGGTGATCGAGTCGTAGTACTTCTGCCAGTTGAGGTCGGCGAAGAAGTCCGACTCGCGCGCGAGCTGGTCCGCTTCCGCGCCGTCCATGACCGTGGGGCCGGACATCATGTTGTTGCCCCACGCGGTGCCCTTGTAGAAGCCCTGATCGAAGGAACCCATCCCGGGGATCTCGATCGTCATGCGCATCCCTTCGCCGGGGACGATCATGACCGTGAGGGGCGCTTCGATCCCCTGCCCGGGCATCGCCATCTTCCCTTTGGACACGATGTTCTTGACGGAATCACGGTCCTTGGCGGCTTTCCCCATGGTGGCCTTGATCGAACGATCCCAGACCTTCTTGGCGTCCTTGTCCATGGACTTGGACTCGTCGGACTTGGCTTTGACGGCCGGTTCGTCGGCGGCGATCGCGGCGGGCGCGAGGGACATCGGGATTGCGGCGCCGGCGATGATCGCGAGCGCAAAGCGGGTGGTACGGTTCATGGTGTGAGCTCCTTCCAAGAGGGCGAGCGTTGGTGTTTCAGGTTCAATGGGTTCGAGACACTCGGGACACGACGTGTTCCCGATGGTTTTTGGGACGAAACCCCTCCGGGTTGCGTCGATGGATGATATGGCCCTCAGTCGTCGCTCAGAATCCACGATTCCGCGGCTTCAAGCACGGGGTCCGTGTCCTTGAGGAGCTCTTTCCGGGTCGGTTTCATCTCGACATCGGGGATCGCGCCCTGCCCTTCGAGGGAGTACCCGCCCGAGGTTTCGTACGACGCGAACGCGTACTGGAACCCGTCCCCGTTGGGGAGACGTTCGACGGTCGAGGGGAGCACGAGCCCGGCCGTGCGCGTCCCGAAGACCTTCGCGCGCCCGATGTCCTTGAGACCCGCGGCGAGGATCTCGGAGTTGGAGATGCTCAGCTCGTCCGTGAGGACGGCGACCTTGCCCTGGTACGCGTTCTTGCGCGGGTTGAAGACGAGGGGGATGTCGAACGGACCCCGGACCTCGTCTCGCATGCGCATGACCCCGAGCGAGAGCCCCTTCTCGGAGATGAGCCAGTTGATCATCCCGGGCGCCATCAGGATGATCCCCCCGGGGTTCCCGCGCACGTCGATAATGATCCCGGGCGCGTCCATGTGGTTCTTCACGAACTGCTGGAAGGCCGGGAGCACGCGCGGGGGGTCGAGGAAGATCGAGAACCGGAAGTACCCGACCCCGTTCTCAAGCGTCGTGGTCTCGATGACGACAGGGGTGGGGGGGAGCTCCCCGAAGCTCGCGAGTTTGCCCGGCGCGGGGTCGAGGGTGAGGGTGACCGTCCGTTCTTTGTTGTCCGAACCGACGATGGTGAGCTCGCGCGTCGCGCCCTCGGTCCCGTTGAGCTGTGCGCTGACGATCATCCCGACCGTCGTTTCCGGGCGCTGGATCCCACCGGCGGCCTCGACGACCTCGATGGTGTGCGCGATCTCACGATCCCCGATCTTCTTGATGATGGACCCGCGCTCGATCTTGGCGCGAGCGGCCGGGGAGCTGTTGTGGACGCGCGTGACGAGGACGTGGTCCCCGATCAGACGCGCATCGATCCCGGCCCAACCATCACCCCCGGAGCCCTCGTCCCCGTGATCGACATCAGAGACTTCCGCGAGGTCCTCGTAGGCGCTGCTCGGGATGATCCCGAAGTGGGACTGACCGAGTCGTGCGAGAAGCTCGTTCATCGCCGCGCGGGCTTCGCCGTCGGTCTTTGCGTTCTCGACGCGCGGGAGCAGGTCCTCGCGCGCTTGGTTCCAGTCGACCCCGTTGAGGTCCGGGTCCCAGTGTTTGTTGCGGATCGAGTTCCAGACGTACTCGAACGATTCGACGTGCTCGGCGCGTCGTTCGTCGGAGATGGTCTGGTTCCGCTCGGTCGAGGACGTCGACGAACACGCAACCCCCGAGATCGTGAGGATCGCGAGGGTGAGGACGGAGAGCACACGGGTCGTGGTTCGCAAGGCAGAGCTCCGGGATCATGGATGGATCACCGCGATGAATCCGCGGCGTTGGTTGTATTTGCAGGGTAGGTCGGGGTTTCGCCCGGTGTGTCATTTGATGGCTTCGTACGCCTCCAGCGCCCGATCCCGGGCTTCCTTGTGCTCGATGATCGGGGTCGGATACCCGAGGGATTGGGCTTCGATCGGGGACACGGGCTCGTGGATGACCTTGTCGTCCCGGTCCTTGAGCTCGGGGACCCATCGACGGACGTAGTCCCCCTTCGGGTCGAACTTCGAGCCCTGGGTGATGGGGTTGAAGATCCGGAAGTAGGGGGCGGCATCGAGCCCGCACCCGGCCGTCCATTGCCAGCCCATGGTGTTGTTGGGGAGGTCCGCATCGACCAAGGTGTCCATGAACCACTGTGCGCCGCGCGTCCAGGGGATGAGCATGTGCTTGGTGAGCACGCTCGCGACGATCATCCGCGCACGGTTGGGCATGAACCCTGTTGCCCACAGGTGGCGCATCGCCGCATCGACGATGGGGTACCCGGTTTTGCCCTTGGTCCACTTCTCGAACCCGGGGTCGGAGTCCTTCCAGGGGAACTTCGCGAACTTGTCGTGGATGGGTCGGGTCTCGGAGTGGGGGAACGCAACGAGCATGTGGGACGAGAACTCGCGCCACATCAGCTCGCTCCGGTAGACCTCGCCGCCCTTGGTGGTGTCCGCATCGAGGGATCGAGCCCAGAGTCTTCGGATCGAGAGCTGGCCGAACCGGAGCCAGGGGGAGAGCATGGATGAGCCGATCGGATCGAGGTCATTGCGCGTGTCGTCGTACCCGTGGATGTGCTTCTCGAGGAAGCGTTTCGCGAATCGGTGACCTTCGTCGAGGGTGGGGGTCCAGTGGTCTTCGAGGGTCGAGGTCCAGGGATGGTCGGGTTTGATGCTGTAGTCGCCGACCTTGATCGTGTCCGCTTTGCTGAGCTTCGTGTCATCGAGCTTGGGCGCATGGATCGTCTTCGGCGCGTCGATCGGATCCTCGGGGTCGCCGCCTTTGTAGCAGGCTTTCTTGAAGGCTGTGAACACGCGCCGGGGTTCGCCGTCGTCTTTGTCCGCGCTCCCCCAGGGGTAGAGGTTGTTGGGATCGAGCACGCTTCGTGCGATCTTGTTTGATTTGAGTTCCTTGATGATCGCGCTGTCCGAATCGAGCTGCGCGGGGGTCCGTCCTCCGTTCCAAACAACCTCGTCCGCGCCGATCAGCGCCGCGAGCTCACGGATCCGTTCCGGGGTCGCGCCCTTGAGGACCCGGAGTACGCCCTTCTTTGCAGTGAACGCTTCATCGAGGGAGCGGAGCGCGCCCGACAGCCACCATCGCGCCGCGCCCCCGGGGGGGACGGTCGCGTCGTCGTCGAGGTAGACACAGAGGACGTCCCCGCGTGAGACGGCTCGATCCAGCGCGGGGTTGTCGTCGATTCGGAGATCGTCACGGAGGAGGAGAAGCGTGGTGGTCATCGGGTTCGCTTTCGTCTCGCTCCGCTCGACCGATTCACTCTGTCAGAGACGGATCCGTGGGCTTGGTCCACTCGATGTCCGGGTCCTTGTGGAGTACCCCGGCCGATTGTTTGATACAGCGCAGACAGGCAATTGCTTCGTCCCGGACTGGGGATCTCCAGTGGCGCTCGTCGCGCCCGTGCTCGAGACAAAGCACGCACTTCTCGTCCTTACCCACGGGCGCACCGAGCTTGAGGTGGAGCGCCTCGGTGTACGCGATCGACAGGCAGTTCGCGCAGATCAGCGATCCCCGGTGACCCTCGACCATGGGTCGGTCCTCGCGCCAGGGCTGGGCGCAGAAGTCACAGACGAAGATATCAACGCCCTCGGCGCTCGTGTCCTGCATATTCAGTCCTGGTCCGAAGGCATGAGTTGGTGACGCGCGAGGGACTGGTAGAGATCGCACGAGTCCATGAGTTCCTCGTGGGTCCCCGTCGCGACGACCGAGCCCTGGTCCATGACCACGATCCGGTCCGCGCCGAGCACGGTCGAGAGCCGGTGCGCGACGATGAGGGTCGTCCGTCCCTTGCAGAACGAATCGAGCACGTCGGAGATCGCGCGTTCGGAGGCCGCATCGATCATCGAGGTTGCTTCGTCGAGGACGAGGATCGCCGGGTCGCGCAGGATCGCTCGAGCGATCGCGATGCGCTGGCGCTGACCACCCGAGAGGGTCAGCCCCTGCTCACCCACGGGGGTGTCGAGCCCTTGCTCCATCGCGCTGATGAAGTCCCACGCGCGGGCCGCTTTCGCCGCTTCTTCGATCCGTTCGCGCGTCGCTTGCGGATTCCCGTACCCGATGTTGTCGAGGATCGAGCCCTTGAAGAGCACGACCTCCTGGGTGACGACCCCGATCTGACGACGGAGCGACCGGACGCGCACCCGCGCGACGTCGGTGCCGTCGATCAGAACGCGCCCGTCCGCGGGGTCGAAGAGTCTGGGGACGAGGGAGAGGAGTGTGGTCTTCCCGCACCCGTTCGGACCGACGAACGCGACCGTCTCGCCGTAGTTGATCCTGAGATCGACGTTGTTGAGCGCCTTTGAGTTCGCGCCGGGGTACGCAAAGGACACCTGCTCGAAGCGGATCGAGTCGTGGTGACGGTTGAGCTTGGGGAGGCGCTGTTCATGCCCGGGCTCTCTGGGCTCGGACATGAGCCGATCGAGCCGATCCGCGGCCGCGCTCGACTGCTGGATGTCGTTGACGAGCCCGGTGATCGGTTTGATGCTCGCCGCGGCGAGCGCGAGCCCCCCGAGGGTCGCCATGACCTCGTTGAGCTGGAGGACCCCGTCCTGGATGAGCTTGACCCCGAAGAGGACGAGCGCGCCGAGGATAAGCATGGTGACGAGCTCGACGACGGGTCCCGCGACCGCGCGGGCGGTCCTGATCTTGAGCTGCTGCTTGAGGACGTCCTTGTTGATCCGCGCGAAGCGCCCCGACTCGTAACGTTCCGTGGTGTGGACCTTCACGACACGCAGACCCTGGAGGGATTCGGTCGCGGCCCTGAACAGGCTCGCTCTGCTCGACAGTGTGCGCTCCGAGGCGCGACGGATGCGCTTCCCGATCTTCCGGATGACCGCGCCCAGGAGCGGGAGAACGATCATCGCGCTCAGCGCGAGCTGCCAGTTGATGATGAACGCGGTGGTCAGCGCGACCATCCCCTTGGTGATGTGCGCGACGACCTTGGAGAGGAGCGCCGTGAACCCGGAACCGAGGGTCTCGGTGTCGTTGATGATGCGTGAAATCGCGTCGGTCGGTCCCTCGGAGACGACGGTCTTGAGGGGGAGGTGGATTACGTGCCCGAACGCGCGCCGGCGGATGAGCGCGACGGATCGGTAGACGACCGTGAGCGCGAGGAACTGGTGGAGGAAGTTCGCCGTCGCGCCGATGATCGCGAGGACCCCGAGCGCGAGCATGATGACGAGGACGGCATCGAATGCGCCCGTCGGGAGGGAAGCGATCGTCTCCTGGGAGATCGCGCCGTTGACGATCCAGTGCTCGTTGAGGTCGCGCGCGAGCTGGGGGAGCCCCTCGTGCCCGGGCTCCATGATCGTCTCGATGATCGGGAGCGCCGCGAACAAGCCCGCGCCGACCCCGCCCGCGCTGATAAACGCGCAGACAAACCCGAGGATGATGAGGTTCTTCCAGCGCAACATCGTGCGCGCATCGTTCCAGAACGCGTCCATGTTCATGGGGGGATTATTCGGCGCTCGGGCTCGCGGAGACAGCGATAGCCGATTCATTGTCCCGATCGTGGGGATTTACCCGATCAGCGCCCAGATCTCCGCTCCAGAGAACTCGGAACACGTGGACCACGTCGTCGAGGATCATCAGGAGACAGGGGAGGAGCACGAGGATGATCACGGTCGCGCTGATGAGCCCGCACGCGATCGTGATCGCCATGGGAATGAGGAACTTCGCTTGGAAGCTCTGCTCGAGCATCATGGGGAGAAGCCCCAGGACCGTGGTGATCGTGGTGAGCATGATCGCGCGGAAACGCGCTTTCCCGGCGCTGACCCCGGCGTCATGGACCGTCATCCCCGCGCGCCGACGCGCATTGAAGAACTCCATGAAGATCAGCGAGTCGTTCACCACGACCCCCGCGAGAGCGACGAACCCGATGAGTGACAGGAACGTCATCGAGTACCCGAGGATCAGGTGACCCCACACCATCCCGATCAACGCGAACGGGATCGCGAGCATCACGACCAGCGGCTGGGTGAACGAGGAGAACAACCACGCGAGCACGACGTAGATCAGCCCGCACGCGGCGAGCATCCCGATCGGGAGGGACTCGAAGGACTCGTTCATGTCCTTCTGACGGCCGCGCTCGATCAACTCGACACCCGGGATCGAAGTCAAACGCTGCTCGATCCGGGGCTTGATCTCCGCGGCGATCTTGTCGGGGTTCCCGAGCGCCCGATCGACATCCGCCTGGACCGAGATCGCGCGTTTGCGATCGATCCGCCGGATCGTCGCGTAGGCCTGTGATTCTTCGATCGTCGCGACTTCGGTCAGCGGGACTGGTGCGCCCGACGGGGTGAAAACATACTGGCGCTCGATCGAGGAGAGCGACCTGCGGGTCTCGTCGGGGAGGGTGACACGCACATCGACGTCTTCGCGGTTCCCGGCGAACGTGAACGCTTCGAGCCCGAAGACCATCCCCTGGATCTGGCGCCCGAGATTCGCGCGGGTGAAACCGAGCTGGGCCGCTCCATCGCGGAGCACGAAACGCACCTCGCGTTGCCCCTTGTCCGAGTCGTCGGCGATCCCGTAGACCCCCTCGAACTCGCGCATCACGTGCTTGATCTCTTCGACCGCTTCATCGAGGCGCTCCGGATGATCGGACACGACCGTGTAGTTCAGGTCCGTCCCCCCCGGACCCCCGGACTGCCCGGCCATCCGGATTGATTTTGCATCGGGGATCGGGCCGACCTCTTTCCGGATGATCTCGATCAGCTCCGAGGACGTCACGTCGCGCGACTCCGCGGGTTTGAGCTCGAGGATCAGCTGTCCGATGTTCGTCGCGAACGCATCGGAGGATTGTCCGTCGAGCGAGACGACCGCGCCCGAGAGCACGAAGGTGGTGTCGATCTCCGGGCGCTCCATGCACACCCGCTCGAACGCGCGCACAACTTCATCGGTTCGCTCGACGGGGGTCCCGATGGGCATGTTGATGGTGATGTTCACCGTTTCCGCGTCGTCGTCCTCGAGGAATACGAACGACGGACGGCCCGAAGCGACCATCCCGATCGTGACGATGAAAACCGCGATCACACTCGCGAACGTGACGTACCGGTAGCGCGTGGTCTTGTCGATGAACCGCCCGTACGTGGGGATGATCTTCTTGTTGATGAGCGTGTCGCGCGCCGAGTCGTAGCGCTCCTCGAACTTGCCGAGCGCTCGGATGATCCCCTTCCGCTCTCCTCCGCGCTCGTGACGCTTGTCCACGCCCTTGAGGGAGGTCGCCATGTGCGAGGGGAGGATGAGGAGCGATTCGATCAGCGACACCGAGAGCGCGCATCCCACGATGATCGGGAGCACACGCATGAAGTCCCCGACCTGCCCGTTGAGGAGCGCGAGCGGGAGGAAAGCGCAGATCGTGGTCAGCACGGTCGAGACGACGGGCCAGGAGACTTCCTCCGCGCCCCGGATCGCCGCGTCGTGCGAGCTCATCCCCTGCTCGTGCTTCGCCGCGATGTTCTCCGCGACGACGATCGCGTCATCCACGAGGATCCCGATCACGATGATCAGCCCGAACATCGAGAGCAGATTCAGCGAGACATCCACCCAGGTCATGATCGCGAGCGTCCCGAGGAGCGAGACGGCCAAGCCCATCGCGACCCAGAACGAGATGCGCCAGTTCAGGAGCAGCACGAGGGTGATAAAGACGAGGATCCCCCCGTACGCCGCGTTCCGGGTCAGCAGATTCAGGCGGCCCGCGACGAACCTCGAGAGCTCCGTTGTCGTGATCAGGGTTCCGGGTGGGGGGGACTGCGCGAAGCGTTCGAGCCCCAGCGCGTGCGCTTTCGCGCGATCCAGGATCGTCGCCGGGTCTGTGTTCGGGGGAGATGTCGCGAGCTTGAGCTTCTCTTTCCAGTTCAGCTCTAGGTCGTGCCCGTTGCGTCCGGCGACATACGCCTTGACGCGTTCCGCGAGGGAGATGATGTCCTGGTCACCGACCCGGAACACCGTGAGGTTGACCGTGGGTTCCCCCTCGTAGCGGGAGCGGAGGTCTTGGTCGATGAACCCGTCGTTGACCCGAGCGATGTCGGACACCCGGACGACCCCGCCGTCCTCTTCGCCCTTGAGCACGATGTTCCGGATCTCGTCAGCACGTTCCTCGACCCCGACGGAGCGGACGGAGATGGTTGAGGTCCCCGTGCGGACGGACCCCCCGGGGAGCTCGATCATCGCGGCGCGGATGGAGTCGGAGACCATGGGGAGCGAGAGCCCGTGCTTGATCGCTTCCGCGGGATCGACCTCGACCCGGATCTCGTCGGTGCGCACCCCCCCGAGGGTCATCTCCGTGATCCCGGGGAGCGAGAGTAGGTCGTCGCGCACGTCGTTGATGAACTCTTTCATCGTGCGCTCGTCCGTGTCGGAGTAGAGCGCGACGACGATGGCCGGGAGGTTGGGCTCGATCTTGTCAACGACGATGTTGTCGACTTCGTCGGGGAGATCCATCAGCGCATCGACCTCGCGCTTTACCTCCTGGACGGCGAGCTCGATGTTGGTCCCCTCGTTGAACTCGACCGTGACCATGCACGAGCCCTCGTTCACCGTGGTGTTGATCTCCTTCACGTCGTCGAGATCGGAGACGGCGTCCTCGATTTTCGTCGCGAGCGCGTCCTCGACCTCTTCGGGCGCAGCGCCCGGGTACGGCGCGACGATCGACACCACTCTGGGCGCGACATACGGGAAGAACTCACGACGGAGCGAGGTCCCGAACACCAGCCCCGCGCCGATCAGCGCGAGCATGATCAGGTTCGCGACGACGTGCTTCTTGACTCCGAAGGAAGGGAGCGACATCAGGGCGCTCCTTGCTCGTTCGTCTCCGCCGGGGACACATCATCATCGACGAGCCCGACGGCCATCCCCTCCCGGAGCTGATCCAGGAGCGAAACGATCACCAGGTCTCCCTGCTCGAGCCCCTCCCGGATCACGGTCCATTGGTCCTCCTCCGGATCGAGCGAATCGATCGCGCCCTCGAAGGAATACGCGATATCGATCTCCCGCGCGAGAACCGTGTATGTCCCGTCATCGCTGGGGTGCGCGATCAGGAGCCGACCCGACTGGATCGCGCGTCTCGGGACGACGAATCGGCGATCCACGTCCGGGGTCCGGACCCGTCCCATGACGAATCGACCCGAGTTCAGACGGTCCTCCGCGCGGGGGTCCTGACGGACCTCGACGAACACCGTGATTGTCCGGCTCATCGAGTCCGCTTCGGGCGCGACGCGCGTGATCTGCCCCTCTTTCTCGGGCGCACCGTTCGGCGCATCGGTCCACAGGTCCACCCGGTGTCCCGATCGGACCCACGACGCGCTCGACGCCGGGAGCGAGATCGGGACCTCGAGTCTCGACGAATCGACGATCCGCGCGGCGACGGTCCCCACCCCGAGCCAATCACCCACTCTCCCGGACACGCGCTGGAGATCTCCGTCGAACGGGGCGCGGATCTCGGATCGTTCGACGTTCGCGCGGGCCGTCGTCGCCGCCGCCCGCTGACCCGCGAGCTGTGCTTCGAGCGCCGCGCGTCTGGAGGGGAGCACGTCGAGTTGTTGCTGGAGCATCTCTGCTTCACGCTGGGTGCGCCTGAGCGCGAGGAGGGCGCTGTCGCGTTGTGCTTCGTTCGCCGCTCCGGCGTCCATCGCTTGCTCGATCCGTTCCAGATCGCGCTGCGCCGCGCCGATCTCGTCACGCGCGTACCCGAGCTGGGTCCCGATCCGATCGGACTCGACGATGAGCCCATCGAGTTGCGCTTCGAGCGCCGCCGCCGCTTGCTCCGCGCTCGACAGCGCGTTTTCGTAGTCGGTCGTGTCGAGCTTGAGGATCAGGTCGCCTTCGTTCACACGCACCCCGGACTCGATCCGATCGGGGCGTTCGATGATCCGGCCGGGGACCTGCGCGACGAGATCCGCGGCGTTCATCGATCGCGCCGTCCCGTACCCGTCCCAGGTCCGCGAGACCGAAACAGGACGCGCTTCCATAACCCGGACATTCAGACGCGCGATCTCCTCGGGGATCTGCGCGGGCTGCACACGCGTGGAGAAGAGGACGATCGCGATCACCCCCGCACCGAGGATGAGCCCGATCGCGATCAGGAACCGGAACACCCACGCGATCACCTTGACGGGACGCTTTGAGGACGGGTGATGATCCGCGCCGACCACTGGATCGGCGCGGTGAACGTTCGTGTCGTGAGTTTCATCGCTCGGCACGCGTCGGTCCTTGTGCTTGGGTCACAAAACACGGGGATTGAGGCGACCCCGATCGTAGGCAGAACACGACCACGCGCCCTCTCGATCCTCCGATTCGTTCACAGGGGTCTCAGAGATTCAGCAACGGACGCGCCAATCCCCAAACCATCAGGGTAATCACCACGATCGCGATCAGGTTCAGACCCAGCCCGGCGAGCGCCATCCGCCGGATCGTGATGTGACCCGACGAGAACACGATCGCGTTGGGGGGGGTCGCGACGGGCAGCATAAAGGCGCACGAAGCCGAGACCGCCGCGCCGATAATCAGCAGGGTCGGGTCGATCCCGAGACCCTCGCCGACGGCCGCGAGCACCGGGAGCATCGTGCTCGTTGTTGCTGTGTTCGACGTGATCTCCGTCAGGAACACGATCAGGGACGTCACTCCGCCGATCAGCGGGAGCTCCCCGGGGTTCCCGACGGAGGAGATCTGCGCCCCGATCCAGGTGTCGAGCCCGGAATCCGTCACACCCGCGGCCAGTGCGAGCCCCCCACCGAACAGGAGGAGCACTCCCCACGGGATGGATTCTGCGTGTTTCCACGAGAGCAACCGGGATCGGTCGGGTTGCCCGCTGGGGATGATGAAGAGGAGGATCGCGCCCGCGATCGCGATCGAAGCGTCGTCGATCTTGGGGATGAGCCCCCGTGCTTCGAGGAACGGGTGCGCGATCCACGCCGCGGCCGTCCACCCGAAGACCACCAGACTCATGAGCTCGGGACGCCGGATCGGCCCGAGCGCTTCGAGCCGCTCGTGCATCAGCGCCCGTCCCCCTTCCATCGCGTGGATCCGGACCGGGGCCGCGATAAAGACAAGATACGCCCACGCGAGGGGGAGGAGAACCGCGCTCAGGGGGATCCCGAATGCGAGCCAGCGGACGTAGGTCATCTCGATCCCCATGTCCTGGACCATGAACGCCGCGAGGAACCCGTTGGGCGGGGTCCCCGTGATCGTCGCGATTCCCCCGATGCTGGCGCCGTACGCGAGCGACAGCAGCAGACACGTCGTGTACGAACGCGCGTGGGGATGATCCGGGTCATCGCTGACGGCGAGCGATCCGACAGCGAGCACGATCGGGAGCATCATCATCGCCGTCGCCGTGTTCGACACGAACGCGCTCAGGACCGCCGCGGCGAGCATGATCCCCCCGACGAGACGTTTGGGGCTCGTCCCGACCAGAATGATGATGAGCAGCGCGAGGCGCTTGTGCGCGTTCCATCGCTGAAGCCCGACCCCGAGGAAGAGCCCGCCCATAAAGAGGAAGATCAGCTTGTGCGCATACCGAGCGGTTGTGTCACCGACGGGCAGGATCCCGAGCACGGGGAACAGCACGATCGGGAGCAAGGCCGTCGCCGCGAGCGGGATCGACTCGAAAACCCACCACAGCGCCATCAACGATGCAACCCCCGCGAGCCGTCGTCCGGGCTCGCTGAGACCCTCCGCCGATCCGAGCGCGTAATAGATCCCCAACGCGATCAACGGCCCAGCAACGAGCCCGACGAGCGACCAGGAGATCTTGTGCGGGATGTAGATCCGTGTGTCTTCGTTCACCAACGAAGTCTAGGTCCCGGAGCCCCCGAATCCGGGCAACCCAGAGCAGACTTCACCCGCCGTTCACACCCTGGAGCGGGTCGGTTCAGGGGTCTTCTCGATCCCCACGTCCCGAGATCTCGCGCCAGCGCACGAATCGCGCTCGATCCCGCACGGGGTCCGACTCGTACGCGCCCATGTCGTACAGGAACTCCTCGTCGTCGTCGCCGTCGAGCGGACGCGCGGTCCCCATGATGTCCACAGTCGCAACACTCACACGCTGTCCCTGATCGAGCCCGCCCGAGCCCCACGCGAGGGAGAAATCCCCGGACTCCGGCTCAACGAATCTCGGCGATTCGGTCACGTTGTTTGTCGGGTCGTACCCACGACTCTCCCGGTCCATATCGGCCGTGATCGATGCTTCGAGATGGGTCGGAACACTGACACGTCCCGAGCAGATCAGCCCGTAGTAGGAATGTGCGGCGATGTTGTTCACCACCGTCGCGGTCCCGTTGGAAGCGGCCTGGACGTAGATCGGATAGCACGACCAGAGCGCGGTGTTGTTCGCGACCGTCGCGGACGTCCCCGCGCCGAACGAGTACACGAGGACCCCCAGGTAGGTATCGGACACGATGTTGTTCGCGATCGTCATGCTCAGGTTCGTGCAGTTCTGCGACCCCGTGACGATCCCATACAGATTCGTCTGGGATCCGAACTGCTCCCGAGCGCTCTCCCCGAGTGAGTGCCACGAGCTCCCGTACCGATCGCCGGACTCGTGGATCCGGTTCCGCTCGATCGTGAACGACAGATCGGGGAGCGCGCTCGAGGATACAACCCAAATCCCGTGACCCGAGCTTTCGGATCGATCGAGCACACAATCTTGGACCAGCATGTCCCCGGACGGATTCGCGAAAATCGCGTACTCGCTCGGAACATCGATCTCCGATCGGAGGATCGAAGCGCTCCCTTGCACGATCGAGAATCCATAGTCCTGGTAGCCGATCAGATCGATATCTTCGAACGACCAGTTCGTCACCCCGACCATCGAGATCGCGGTGGGAAAAGCGTCGCGACCGTTGAGGACGACCGCGCCTGGGTTCGCGTTGAAGTGTTCTGCGCCGACATCCCCGATCACGCGCGTCGGGCTTGCGCCCGTGCCGCTGACAGCCCCGTTCCCCGGGCCCGTTCCGATCGACAGCGATTCGTAGTACGTCCCCGGCGCGATATAGATGGTCGCGCCCGGTACGGTGCACATCGCGACCGCTTTCTGGATACTCGCGAGGGGCGCGTCGGCGCTGAGTCCCGAGTTCCCGTTCGATCCGCGCGTCGAGACGTAGAGCACAGGAGGGGGCGCTTCCGCTGTGATCTCCAGATCGGTCTGTGACCAGAAGTTCGACTCGGTATAGATCGACCCCGAGATCGAGAACCCGTTGTCCACAGAGACATCGCCCCGCGCGACGATGTGACCTGTCATCTGGACGTTCTGCCCCACGGACAGCGCGTTGTTCAATGAGAGCTCGAATCCGTCGGCCGACCCTGTCGAGACCGTGAACCGAGTCCCGTCGCCGATCGACATCGACCCCGAAACCCGCACATCCACGGGGCCCGCGCTGTCATCGATCTCGAATCGCACATTCTGCTTCACCCAGAGGTTCTGGAACTGGTACGTCCCGGAGCGGAGCTGGATCGTGCATCCGTTTGCCGCGCTCATGTCCCGGTACGATCCCGGGTCGAGCGCGAGGGTGGAGTTCTCCGCCGGCCAGTGGTTTGTCGATCCCGCGGAGAACGCCGGGAACGTCGCGGAGGGTTCGGTCCACGTGTGCTCCATCGCGGCGTAGTCGCTCGTGGACCCGTCGATCACGGCGCTGGAGTTCACGGAGACGAGGTTCCCCCCGATCAGATCCCCTGTCACGTGCGCGCGTTCATAGACATACAGCCGGCTCGCGCTCTGCACCGTTCCGTTGACCGTGTTGTCCACACGGATGTACGTCTCGTTCCCACCGATCACCCACCCGTCGATCGTGACACGTTCGCTCGACCAGACATTCCCGCCGACGAAGAGATCACCCCCAACATTCACATCCGTGGAAATCGTCAGATTCCCTCCGATCCCGACCCGTCCCGAGACATCCGCACGCTCTCCAAGCGACGCGTTCCCCCCGGCGTAGAGCGCATACTCCGAAGACGCGTAGGAGAAGTCCGATCCGGGAGCCCCCCCGCTCGCGACGATCAAACACACGAGTGCACACAGGATGATCCGGATCATGGCGGCCTCCACGGCGCGATCGAGCACCTCGGAAGTACGATCGAACATCCCGGACCGCGCCATCATCTCGATTTGAAGCGAGCTGTATTCCAGACAATCAGGGCGGAACTTCTCGGCCCTTCATCCGATCCACCGATCCGGATGAGGAGCAATCACTCAAGTCAATCGTCCCGACCCGAGACTTCTCGCCATCGGATGACCTTCGCTCGTCCACGCTCGGGAGATTCGAACGCGCACGACGGGATGATCCGATCGAACTGATCCCCCGGCCCGCGCCACGACGCGAACAACCCCTGGCTCGACCATCCCTCCATCATCGTCACCCGGAACGGGTACACCCCGGGCTCGAGATTGATCGAGCCGTAGCGCCAGCGGAACGAGTGGCTCCCCGTGTCGGAGACCACAACCTCGTCGTTGATCTCGAGCTCCCCGTACTGATCACTCCCGAGCCCGAACGTCCACTCACCAGCGCGATCGATGACGATCTCGCCCTCGACACGGACGGCAAAATAATCTTCGGCGATCGACTCGTGCAGCGCTTCCGTCGTCAGGTTCCAGCTCACGCGCGACTCGCGGGATGTCGCATCGATCGTCTCGGAGTTCCACACGACATCGGACATCGAGACCCGGCCCGTGTTCTGCCAACTCGCCGTCAGGTTCTCCGTGGAACAGTCCGGTGACGGGTCCGTCTCGTACACGTCGAACGCGCTCGATGGGATGATCTGCTCGACCGGCCAGTCCGGGCCCTTCCACGACGCATGCAGCCCGTGCGAGGACCACCCATCCCAGTACAGGATCTCGAACATGTGCTCCCCGGCATCGAGATTCACCGTCCCGTGCCGCCATCGGTACGAGTGCGATGTCGTGTCCACCACCACGGGCTCTCCGTCGATCAGGAGCACCCCGCTCTGGTCCGAGCCGAGCCCGAAGGTCCATGTCCCCGACTCGGGGATTGTGATCTTCGACACGAGACGCGCCCCGAAGTAATCACCCGGCCCGTCATCGATGATCGGATCGCTCGTCAGACTCCACGAAACCCGCTCGACAACCTCGGTCCGGTCCGCCTCCGCGTGGTCGATCTGCCCGGCGTGCCCGGCGTGGCGCGCGTTGGTCGTCCAGTACACACGGACCCCGCCCCCGGTTCGTACGGCGATTCCGTCTCGCGCAGCGCCAGCGCCGCGCGGGGGATGATCTGGGTCTCCGTCCCGGGACCGCTCCATGCGAGATGGAGCCCCGCGCTCGACCACCCCTCCCAGTGGCGCAGCTCGATGTCGTGCCACCCGCTTCTCAGGCGCACGGTTCCGGATCGCCAACGGTACGAGTGGCTCGTCGGGTCCACCACGACGAGCTCGTCGTCAACGTAGAGCATCGCGCTCTGGTCGGACCCGACGGAGAACGTCCACTCCCCGTCGTACGGAACGTTCACGCGCCCGAGCACGCGCATCGCGACATAGTCGGCGCCGGCGTCCTCGTGGAACGGGTCCGCCGAGATCCGGAACGCGACATTGTCGATCGTCGCCGCGAAGTCATTGTGCTGCCAATCGATCTGACCCACGTTCTGCGCGTGCCGAGCGTTGTTGATGAAATAGGCGCGCAGCCCACCCCCGCCCGGATCGAACGGGACCTCGTCGGCGCTGTAGCTCAGCGCCGAGGACGGGATGATTTCCTCGATCCCCGTCGAAGGACTTGTCCAGGTCACTGCGAGCCCCGCGCTCGACCAGCCCTCCCAGTGGTGAATCTCGATCGGGTAGGTCCCCGCTTCGAGCGCGATCTCCCCCGATCTCCATCGGAAGGAGTGGCTCGTGGGATCGTTCACCACGAGTTGGTCGTTGATATAGAGCCGAGCGGACTGGTCCGACCCGAGCCCGAAGCGCCATGTCCCGGACTCGGGGACCGTGAGGAGCCCGACGGCCCGGAGCGCCGTGTAATCCCCCGGCGCGCCGTCCACGAAGCCGTCGGCCGTCAGTTCCCAAGCGATCCTGGGCTCGATGGTCATCGCGTCGTAGCGCGCGAAATCGATGTGCCCGACTTCCTCCGCGTGACGCGCGTTGTGGACCCAGTACACCCGGAGCCCGTCCCCCACCGCTTCGAACGTGTCCCCGACGGGCTGGAAGAACGCGCTCCTCGGGACGATCTCTTCCCGTCCTGTCAACGGGGAAGTCCAGCTCAGCGCCAGCGCCGAGCTCGACCACCCTTCCCAATGAAGAATCTCGATCTCGTGGAGCCCCGCGTTCAGGGTGATCTCCCCGGACCTCCAGCGCATGCTGTGGGATGTCTCGTCCCCCACGACCCGCCGACCGTTGATGCTCAGGCGTGCCGATTGGTCCGATCCGAGCCCGAAGGTCCATCGCCCCGAGTGAGGGATCTCGATCCGACCCACCAAACGGACAGCGGCATAATCCGCCGGCGCATCCGGATCCATCGAACTCTCGCTCAGTTTCCAGTACACATGCTCCACCGTCGTGATCCGATCGGGGGTGTTCCAGTTGATCTGCCCCACACTCGAAGCATGGCGCGCGTTGTCGTGCCACTGCGCGAGCAGCCCACCCCCCGGGGTCGGGTTCGGCGCACCCGCGCCGGGCTCGAACGCGCTCGACGGGATGATCCGCGCATAGGGATCGGAAGGCCCTTCCCAAGCGACGTGGAGCCCCGCGTTCGACCACCCCTCCCAGTGCCGCACATCGATCGTGTGCTGACCCTCGTCGAGCGTGACCGTCCCCCTTCGCCAGCGGTACGAATGGGAGCTCTGATCCACCACCACGGGGACCCCGTCGATCAGCAGCTCCGCCGATTGGTCCGACCCCAGCTCGAAAGCCCACTCCCCGGGTTCATCGATGTTGATGATCCCGTAGAACCTCGTCCCGAAGTAATCGCTGGGTTCCGTCGATTCGAACGACCCGCCCGTCAAGCCGTACGAGATGCGCTGCGCGGTCACAACCCGATCCGAATCGGTCCAGTCGATCTTCCCAACCCCCTCAGCATGGCGCGCATTGCGATACCAATAGGACCACAGCCCATCCCCCCCCGGATCCGAAGGCGCTTCGTTCCCCGTGTGCGAGAACGCTTCCGCCGGGATGATCTCTTCCGGGGTCGTCGGCCCGATCCACGAGAGCTGGAGGGCCGCGTTCGACCACCCCTCCCAGTAGCGGAGCTCGATGTCGTGGTACCCCGCATCGAGGGAGAGCGATCCGGAGCGGAGCCGAGAACTGTGGCTGAGCGGATCGCTCACCACGGGCTCCCCGTCGATCCAGAGCTCCGCGCCCTGATCGCTCACAAGCTGAAACGTCCAGAACCCGTCCTCGGGGACCTCGATCGACCCGACAAGACGCAACGCGAATCGATCTGTCGGCCCGTCCGTGTAGAACGCGCCGCTCGTCGATCCCCAGTCGATCGTCGAGACCACGCTCGTCCGATCCCAACGCTCCCAATCGATGTGTCCGAGATGGTCCGCGTGCGCCGCGTTCGTCGTCCAGAACGCCTTGAGCCCCGAGATCCGTTCGGGTTCTTCCTGCGCGAACGCGCGGCACGTCATCAGAGCCAGGATCATCAGGATGATTCGCATCGAACTCTTCGCTCCACAGAGCACGCACAACGTGGGGGTGAAGTCCCCGCATCGAGCGTGTGCCATGAGCAGATAAGCCCAAATGTGAAGAACAGTCGTGCCGGGTCCTTATCGGTCGGTTTCTCGGACCTCGTTGCGAAGCGAGGCGGCGATCGAGACCTCCTGGAGCCGGATACTCGCTTGGTCCAGCGCCTCCTTGGCGCTGTGGAACGTGTTCGGATCGACCGATTTCCAGTCCGACTTCGCTCGCTCGACCATGTCGCTGAGCGCCCCGATCCGGGACTCGAGCTCCGCGCGGGTCGTCCCGTCGAGGTCGTCCCCGTGTTTCGCGAACCGATCCGAGATCCATTTGAGATCGAGCGATGAGTTCGTGATCAGGTCCGCGATCCGATGGCGCGCCATGTCGTCCTTCGCGTGCTCGACACTCTCGAGCTCGAGCCGATCGACTTCTTCGCGCGTGAGCCCGTGGTTGGGGACGATCTGGATCTGCGCCCGTTTTCCGGAGCGTTCCTCGACCGCGCTCACATCCAGCACCCCGTTCGCATCGACCATGAACTCGACGACGAGCTTCGGGACCCCGGCCGGCATCGGGGGGATCCCGCGCAGCTCGAAGGTCCCGAGCGAACGACAGTCCTCGACCATCTCGCGCTCGCCCTGGACGACATGGAGCTTCACGTTCACCTGACCATCGACCTGGGTCGAGAAGCGCTCGATCGCGCGGGTCGGGACACTCGTGTTGCGCATGACGAGCTTCGCGACCGCGCCCCCGGCCGTCTCGAGCCCCAGCGACAACGGGATCACGTCAACCAGCAGCGAGCCCTTGGTCTCTCCCGACAAGATCGAAGCTTGGACGGCCGCCCCCATCGCGACGACCTTGTCCGGGTCCAAACCCGTGTAGGGCTCCACCCCGAAGAACGCGCCCGCGCGCTCGCGCACCAGGGGGATCCGGGTCGATCCCCCGACCATCACGAGCGCGTCGAGACCGTCCGTCCCGAGCGACTTCTTCGCGTCCCTCCGAGCCCGAGCGCACGACCCGAGCGCCCGTTCCACCCACGGCGCGATCATCGATTCGAACTCCCCGCGCGTCACGATCCGCTCGTAGACGCGCCCCGAGCCCAGATCGATCCGGACGGGCGCGTGGTCCGCGCTCGACAGCGCGTGCTTCACCCCCCGCGCGAACATGGAGAGTGCCCGGCGCGTCGAGGGGTCCACGGCCCCGGAGTCGAGATCGAGGTTCACCTCGAACCGCTCGGAGATCTCCCGCGCGAAGAGCGCCATGAGCATGTGGTCCACATCATCCCCCCCGAGGCGTGTGTCCCCCGAGGTCGCGACGACCTGGAAGAAGTCCGTCGGGTTCTCCGAATCGCTCGGGATGAGGCGCAGGATCGAGATGTCGAACGTCCCCCCCCCGAGATCGAACACCCCGATGGTCCTCGGTTCCGTGGGTTTCGTGGTCCCCAGCCCGTACGCGAGGGCGGCCGCCGTCGGTTCGTTGACGATCCGGACGATATCGAGCCCGGCGATCCGACCCGCATCGCGCGTCGCGTGGCGCTGCGCGTCGTCGAAATACGCCGGGACCGTGACGACGGCCTTCGTGATCGGGGTCCCGAGTTCGCGCTCCCCGCGCTCCTTGAGCTCGCGCAGGATCGCCGCGCTGACCTCCTGCGCTGTCAGGGTGGTGCCGCTGGGGAGCTGGACCCGCGCCGTGTCGTGCGCCCCCTCGACGACGTCATAGGAAAGGTACCGGAGCTCGTCCCGCGCGTCGTTGATCGAACGACCCATCAATCGCTTGATCGACGACAGGGTCGTCTTCGGGAACTCGGGCGCGCGTTCGAGCGCGTCCGTCCCGACAACGACGGATCCATCCTCGTCATAGCGGACCACCGAAGGGACGATCGCACCATCCCCGCCCAGCACGGTGGGCTGGGTCCCGTCCATGATCGCGATCAGGGAGTTGGTGGTTCCCAGATCGATCCCGACGATCGTTTCGCTCCGCGCGTCATCGCTCATATCAGAGGGTAGACATCACTGCTCGATCCATGCGAGCCGCTCAAGCACGTCCACGAGCGCCGCGCCCCGCTGATCGCTCGGCGACAGCACCAGCACGCGCTGCTCCCCCTTCATCCGGATCTCAACAATGATCGACCCGGGCTCGATCGCCGTCTGCTCCTGGGGCTGACCCGGGTGCAGCGTGTCGGGCATGTCCGTTTCCAGGATCGGGGTCGAGGCGTACCACAGCGCGTCGAGCTGCGCCGGCTGAAGGGTTCTTGTGAATCGGGGGTCCGTCCTCAGGGTCGATCCGTCCCCTAAGGAAGCCCGGAAGGTCTGGTCCGCATCGACGATGTACCGAGCGGCCCCGATGTCCGCGCGTTCCCCCGTCACCACGACCCCGAGCGTGAAGTCCCCGGGTCGATCGTCCCGACGGACTTCCGGGACCTGCGCGCACGATCCCAGTAGGACCAGGACACCCAGCAAACCGAGGCGCAAACCCCGTTTACGCGTCCTACCCTTTGCTCCCATGGATATCTCGATGCAATGGCTCAATCGGTACCTCGCGCCCTCCGACTGCTCAGCGGAGCTCGCAGAGCATATCTTGACCGAGGCCGGTCTTCCGATCGAGGAGCACAAGCCCCTCGAGAACGGCGACACCGTCATCGATGTCGAGGTCACCTCGAACCGCTCGGACTGCCTGTCCCACATCGGGATCGCGCGCGAAATCGCGGCCGCCCGGTACACCGACGAGCGTTTCGAGCTGGTCATGCCCCCGATCAATGACCCGACCCCGGGTGCGCCCATCGGGAACGAACTGACGCTCGAGAACCGGGTCCCAGATCAGTGCCCCCTCTTCACGGCCCGGCTTCTTCGGAACGTAAAGATCGGCCCGAGCCCGAAATGGCTCGTCGAGGCGCTCGAATCGATGGGTGCGCGTTCGATCAACAACGTCGTCGATGTGACCAACTACATCACCTACGAGCTCGGGAACCCGTGCCACGTCTTCGATCACAAGAAGCTCGCCGGGGGCGCGCTCATCGTGCGCTACGCCAAGCCCGGGGAGAAGGTGAAAACCCTCTACGCCGGGGAGCACGAGCTCCGCGCGACCGATCTGGTGGTCGCGGATACCGAGCGTCCCCAGTCGCTCGCCGGGATCATCGGGGGGTACGACTCCCAGGTCGATGAGAACACCACGACCGTTGTCTTCGAGATGGCCACCTGGGACCCGAGCCATGTGCGCAACACGGGTCGTCGTCTCGGGATCCGGACCGACGCGGCCTACCGATTCGAACGGGGTCTGGACCCCCGGACCATCGAAGATGCAGCGCGAAGAGCCGTCGAACTCATCTGCGAAGTCTCCGGAGCGGAACTCGCTGAGGGTGTGCTGCGCGAGGGCGCTCCCCTTCCTCAGAACAAAGTCGTCGAGCTGCGCCAATCGCGCTGTGACACGGTCCTCGGGGTCCCGACGGACCCGTCCGAAACCACGGCCCTCCTCGAGGCGCTCTCGATCCGGGTCGAAGATGCTGGGAACGGGGTCCTGCGCTGCTCGATCCCTCCGCATCGGAGCCACGACCTGACGCGCGAGATCGATCTGATCGAGGAAGTCGCGCGGGCGCGTTCCCTCGGGGTGGTCCCCGCGCGGAACACGATCGATGTGACGATCCGGGAGCCCCAACCGAGCGAGAAGGGGGTCAACGCGCTGGGTGATGTGCTCACGGGGATGGGGTTCTTCGAGACCATCACCTACTCGTTTACGAGCGAGGACAAAGCGAAGCTCGTGCTCCGGGTCGGGTCCGAAACGGTCAGTGTGGACGACGATCGGCGCAAGCTCGAGCCCACCCTGCGCCCAAGCGTGCTCCTGGGCCTGCTCTCGACCCGTCGCGCGAACCAGGATGCGCGGACCAGCGCGGAAGGGGGGATCCGTCTGTTCGAGATCGCGTCGTCCTTCGCGCAGAAAGCGGGGACCCGGGATTCGCTCGAGCGACGACAGTTGGCCGTCCTCATGGACGTCGAGCGCACGAAGAAGAAAGCGAGCGATGAGGACAAGCAGCGATCCATCCGGATCATGCGCGCCCTCATCGATCAGCTCGTCCAGACCACGTTCGGGGTCAGCGCGCAGCTCGTGGTCACTCCGTGTGACCCCGTCCATCAGGGCTACCAATCCGGAGCTCATGCGACGATCGCCGTCCGGATGGGCGATGCGCTCATCGAGCTCGGCTCCTTCGGGCTCATCTCGGATGCGGCCCGGAAGGCCGAGGGTCTCGACGAGGACCTCGTCGGCGCGGAGCTCTGGATCGATGATCTTGTCGCGCCCTACCCCCCCCTCGGGTCGGCGGCCCTCCTCCCCCAGTTCCCCGGGATCGATCGGGATCTGTCCCTGATTCTGGACGAATCGACCACCTGGAGGGATGTGGACGAACTGGTCGAGAACCTCAGGCTCGACCGATGTGTCGGCCGGGAGTTCGTCTCGACCTTCCGAGGGAAGCAGATCGGGGACGGGAAGAAGTCCCTCACCCTCCGTGTCCAGTTCCGTGATGATTCTCGGACCTTGACACACGAGGAAGTGGATCCTCAGATGGCCCAGCTTGCCGAGAGCGCCAAGTCGCGCCTCAGCGCCGAAATCCGGGTCTGAGCAGATTTTGCGAGTTCGTGATCGAGAACGATCGCGACACAATCATGCAAAATCGGCGCAGATGGACGATCTTCGAAACAGTTCCGGTGTTCGGAATGTGTTCAGAATCGGACGTTCTGTTGCATCCCCGAGCTTGATTTGTCCTAGAATAGAGACCCGGCCCGACCCGCCGGGGACATCACGGAAGCACGATCAGACATGGAGGACCGAATGACCCAGATGACAAGCGAACCGAGCGTCAAGACGAACCAGTCGAACGATCTCGATCCGGCCGGTCGTCCATACGTCTGGGTCAACGGCGAGATGCGCCCCAAAGCGGACGCCTCCGTTTCCGTCTTCGACCACGGGCTCCTCTACGGGGACGGGATCTTTGAGGGGATCCGGGTCTACAACGGGAAGATCTTCAAGCTGGGTCAGCACATGGATCGTCTCTACACCTGCGCGGAGAAGATCTTCCTCGACATCGGGGTCTCGCGCGAAGAGATGATCGATATCCAGCGCAAGTGCGTGGAAGCCAACGACATCAAGAACGGGTACATCCGTCTCGTTGTCACCCGAGGGGTCGGATCCCTCGGGCTCAACCCCTACCAATGCCCCAAGGCCGGGGTCATCTGTATCGCCGACACGATCTCGCTGTTCGCGCCGGAGATGTACGAAGCCGGGATGCGCGTCGTGCTCGCGCAGCGCCCGAAGACCCCGATCGCGTGTCTCGATCCGCGCATCAAGACCCTCAACTACCTCAACAACATCATGGCCAAGTGCGAAGCGATCCACCTGTCCGACAAACTCGGGATCACTGACCCCAAGGACAAGCTCCTCGAGGTCATCATGCTCTCGACCGACGGGCACGTCTCCGAGGGGTCGGGGGACAACATCTTCGTCATCAAGGACGGCAAGATCGTCACCCCACCGAGCGAAGTCGGGATCCTCGAAGGGATCACACGCAAGTTCGTCAAGGATGAGCTCTGCCCCATGCTCGGGTACGAAGTGGAAGAGAAGCTCTTCACCATCGACGATGTCTACAACGCCGACGAGGTCTTCCTGACCGGGTCCGCCGCCGAGATGATTGCCGTCCGTGAGGTCCTCACCCACGACAACCTCGAGGTCACGGGGACCCACACGATCTCCGACGGCGAGGGCCCGATCACGAACGCGCTCCGGACCAAGTTCCGTGAGATCGTGACTTCGGACAACGTCCCCGAGGACTAAATCGATTCAGACATCCACGCGATCGCGTGTCAGACGAATGAACTCGGGGTCCCTCAGGGGACCCTTGTTCATGCCCGGGCACTTGGACTCGGCCCACTCCCAGTCACGCTTCGATCGGAGATTGGATCTCCAGAACGGCCAGGTCTTGCATTGCTCAGGACGCGCCTTGTACACCGTGCACAGGGCTTTGCCCTTCTCGTCCCGATCGAGGAACACGCAGTCGTACCCGAAACTCGTGCGCGTCTCGTTCAGCGATCGTCCGGCGAGTGTGTCGCGCGTGTATGTCTCCATGAACTCGTCCACGGAGATCCCGAGTTCCTTCGCCATGCCCTGGGCTTCGTCCATCGTGAAGAGCACGAACCCCGTCGGGCCGGTGCAGCAGTCGCCGCACTGGGTGCACTCGAAGCGCAGACCCCGTTCACCCGTGTTCGTGGTCCCGGTCGGGTCGGGCGCATCGAACCATTCTCGTTCGTGTGGGCGGTGGGGGGGCATCGCGGATCACTCGGGATTGTTGCGGACGACGACGATCGTCTGGTCGTCGTCGCGTGAATCGACTCCGGTGAACTCACGCACGGACTCTGTAACCGTCTTGATAACACAATCGGGTTCACCCGAGCAGCGCGAGAGCGCTTCGTCGAGCCGATCGTCCCCGAACAGATCATGGGTCGTTCCCCCGCGCTTCGCTTCCGTGATCCCGTCCGTGTAGAGCACCAGTGTCTCCCCCGGAGCGAGCTGGCTCGTCGAAGCGGGGACCGTCAGATCCGGATCGATCCCGAGGGGGAGGGTCCCGGGGGGACGGAGCGAACGGATCGAACCATCGACCCCGCGGATCCGTGGGGGGTTGTGGCCGCAGCGTACCCAGTCGATCGTCCCCGTACGAGGATCCAGCACACACAGGAAAGCCGTCGCGAACATCTGGGGGAGCGACGACGTGATCAGGACCTTGTTGATGAACGTCGCGACCGCCGCGGGATCCGCCGCCGTGTCCAGATCGTCCTCCGTCGCGAACGCGAACGCGCGGAGCGCCGCGGCGATCATCGCCATGACCGTCGCCGCCCCCGCGCCGTGCCCGGACACGTCCGCGATGATGAGCCCCACCCGACCATCGGGGAACTGGAAGTAGTCGTAGAAGTCACCCCCGGCCAACGTGCTGGGCTCGTAATACGTCGAGATCGAATACCCCGAGAGTTCCGGGTTGGATTCCGGGATCAGGGCACGCTGGATCCGCCCGACCTGATTGAACTGATCCTTGAGCTTCGAGTTGAGCTGCTCGACCGTTCGTCTGGACACAAGGTTGCGTGTCGCCGTCCCGAGCATGTTCAGATCGAGGAACCCCGCTTCGAACATGTCCAGGTCGCTCCAGTCCGGGTCCTTCTGGAAGATCAACGCCCAGTTGATCGCGTCCCCGTTGTCATACGCGGGGATCACCGCGACGGAGTGGAGCTTCGAAACGTTCTCCCCCATGATCGCGCGGAGCGCCTCATCTTTCGAAAAGTCCGCGTGGTTGAGGAGCTTGGGTTCCGGGGTCTTGATGAGCTCCCAGATCAACCCGCCCTCGAAGGTGTCGAGGTTGTGCCAGTCGGCCCACGGGTCTTGGAGCCGACGATCGTTCTCCGTGAACGTGGACGGATCTCCCAGGACGACGCGCGTGAACTTGTACGATCCCTCCGGGAGCCCGCGCTTCGAGACCGACACGAGTGCGCTCCTCGGGGAGCGTTTCGAGATCCACGGCCCGAAATGCTTCATCATCCGCGCGGGATCCGTCATCGAGCTCGCTTCGCGCAGCATCTTCGACAACTCGGGGATGTTCGGGTTGCGCGTCAGATCCACGGGGGTGCACGGGATCGGGTATCTCGTCGTCGGGGTGGGTGCCGCGCTCTCAGTCATGCGCACCGCTCCTCGACCCGGGCGCAAAGCTGCTCGATCTGTTCGAGTTCCTCGCTCGACTCGGACCCGATCCGAGCCCGCGCATCATCGTCGAGCAGGGGGAGGTTGATCCGGATGTTCCACGAAGCGCTCTGCGCTGCGCCACGGATCAGCGCCGCGCTCACCCCCAGGTCCGAGCGGAGCATCCGGTTTGTGGTCCCGCAGCACCCGTCGAGGATCCGCGCGATCCGGGCGCACGCGTGCAGGAGCGATCGGGGCGCATCGATCGCGCCTTGGACCGCGCTGTCCCAGTTCTTCACCCGTTCCGGGTCGTCCTTGTTGAGCCCCCACAGCGCATTGAGCTTCGAGTACGCGTGAGCATCCCGATCGCACGCGATGAGCGCTTCGGACTCGAGCGCGATCAGCTGATCGAGGCGCGCGAGGTTCTCCGCTTCATACGCTTCGTACTTCGCTTTTCCGATCGTGAAGTTGAGCACCATCCGCGCCTGCGCCGCGCCGATCGCCGCGCAAAGCCCGGCCGACGCGCCACCTCCAGGAGTGGGGGATTTCGACCCCAGCGCATCGAGGAACTCCCGGATCGTCAGATCCTTGATCGGGGCTCCGTTTTGATCCGTGGAATCGCTCACGAGCAAGCGTAGGCCACGCCCTCAACCGGGCTTGGGGCACAGCCAGTCGATGATCGCGATCGCCGGCGGAATCAGCGAGTGGGGACGTTCGTCCGACCACGCGCGGAGCTCGGGCTTCGTGCACCAACGCACGGCCTTGTACTCCCAGTTCGTGCTCGGCGCGGGCATCTCGCGAAGGTTCATCCGGACGATGATGTCCGCCGACCCGACCTTGTGGTCGATGAGCAGCGCCGAGACCTCGCCGTGGGTCGTGGAGAGATCGAGCCCCGTCTCCTCGCGTGCTTCGCGCCGCGCTTCCTCGATCAGGTCTTGCGCGTTCAGCTCCGTCCTCGACTCAGGCGCATCCACACCCCCGGCCGGCCCGAACTCCCACAGGTCCCCGTACCGATGGGTGTTCGTCGCGCGGAGCCCGAGCATCGCGCGCATCCCGGGACCCTCGCCGCAGGTGAGCAGACAGGTTACGCTCAGGATATCGACCCAGGTGTTCGCCGATTCACGCGTTGCGTGGCGCTTGTACTCATCCACATGTGCGTGGATTGTGTTCCCTTCGTGGGAGTCATACCCGAGGATCGCGCCGTTGTGATACTTCGGGTTCGACGCGCACAGTTCGTCCCACACCCGATCGACTTTCTCCTGATCGATCTCCCCGCGCTCCGGAGGGGGTCCGATGACCACCCGCGCCGTCGGGCTGAGGTCCGTGATGGTGACGTCCGCGTTCAACCCAGCAGACCCGACAGCGCCCCCGATCCGAGATCGAGGTCCCCGAGCCCGAGCTCGTCCATCTCCTTCGCGATGATCTCCTTCGCGCGCTCCTGCGCGTTCTTCATCGCATCGTTCACCGCATCAGCGATCAGAGACTGCGCCAGTTCGCGCGTCTTCTCGTCCACGCTCATCCCGGCGAGCAGCGCCGGGTCCATCGTGATATCGAGCACCTTCATCGTTCCCGAGACCGTCGCCCGGCACGCGCCCGATCCCCCTTGCCCATCCACGCGCAGCGCTTCGAGCTTCGCCTTCACGCGCTCACTCGCTTGCGCGAGCTGTTCCTTGTTCTTCATCAGCGCCCCGAGCGCTTGCATGGTCTTGAGCTTGTCGAACATGGGAACCGTCCGTGGTGGGGGTGGTGGGGGAGTGGGTGGGTTGTGTTACGAGCCCTGGGGTCTCGGGTACACGCGCGTGACTTCGCCGTCGAACGCTTCGATGACCGCTTTCACGAGCGGATCGTCCGAAGCCTGGGCCGCCGACGGGAGATCCGCGCGGGGCGCGGGCGGGGCCGGCGCTTGGGCTTGTTCGGGCGCGCTGGGCGCGGGTTTCATGGGCTCGGTCCGTGCACGGCGATCCGAGGGCGCATCGCGCCGGGGTTCACGCTCGATCGTGCGCGTCC